>Ga0307377_10006946_pt1 | contig 11762 bp, 10 predicted proteins | sample TR3MG_FD_202535 | JGI IMG/M metagenome (GOLD analysis project Ga0307377, IMG submission 202535) | Soil microbial communities from Risofladan, Vaasa, Finland - TR-3 | ecosystem: Environmental > Terrestrial > Soil > Coastal area > Acid sulfate soil | place: Finland: Risofladan, Vaasa | collected...
CAGGTGTTATTTGCTGTAGGGTTGTGCGGATACGCACTATGGAAGAAGGGGTGGATAAGGATTCTGCTGGCGATTTGCCTGATCCTCTGGGCTGCCTTCGCAATGCCCTACGATATCAAGATTGCTGCACCACTGCTTTCCGTCGGCATAGTCCTATTAACTATGGCTACACTCAAACTAAGCAAAGGGGGTGAAGTATGATATTCGGAAGTATCGGCCTACCCCAGATACTACTTGTCCTGGCGATCATGGGATTTGCGCTCTGGAAGAAGGAATGGATAAGAGTGCTTCTGTCTATATGCCTGATTATCTGGGGGGCATTCGCTATGCAATACGACATCAAGATAGCCGCGCCATTAGTTTCTGTCGGCACGGTGCTATTCATCATGGGCATATTAACGCTCTTTAGAAAATTCAGAGGGGGTGAATAAAATGGCAAGAGCACCAAGAACAGTTATGACCAAGGCGGTGGGGCCTTTCTTCCCCACACGTCCATCCCGGGTTGAACCGTTGACCGCGCCAAGAGAACGCAGGGAACGGAAGCCCCCGAGCATATTCAAGCTACGGGAAGAGGCAGGGGAGAAAGCCGCAGAGGCAGCCGGGGTTGAGGTCTCTGCCAGCGCTGCACAAGCGATAGTAAAGCACGTGCAGGACAGCGGCAAAACTGGCGCCGAAGCTGGCTACATACTTGAACGGCTTATTGCCAGCGCCTCTTCCGGTGAAGTTAAGAAGCCTGAGCTACTGGCAACCCTGAGCACGGAACAAAAGAAGTGGTACGACAAACAAGTTGGCCAATACCAGGACTTAATGACTGAGTGCAAAGCCAGGTACAAGGCAGAGCTACAGGTACTCAAGGACAAATGCGGGGACGACGCAAGGAAATACACCAACGCAAGGCTCAAGCTGAAAGCCAAGATTTACCCGGACTGGAGCTCCCAGGCCAAACAGGCCGAGGCGAAATTCGAGGAGCGCCAGGACAAGCTGGCTGCCGCCATATCGGCCGCCAAAAAAGCGGGGGTTACTGGGCTCTCCTACGATGAGATATACAGCCTGGCCACAACGTCACCCACAACTGCCAAGAAATGGGGTGCCGAGCTCGGGCTGGACAAAGAGCAGATAGCCACAATCAGAGACGTGGGGCTGGAGGAATTGTACAAGCCCGAGGATATAGCCGGGACTCGCATAACCCTCACCGACAAGGAAATTCCCAGAGAATTAAGGAAGGCCAGCCCCGAGGAGCAAGAGGGGTTGGGCATTAAGAAGGTGGGCGGGAAATGGCAGCAGGATGTGGTTGTCGCGGCCACTGGGCAGTATATTCCCGCAACCCTGTTTGATCCCCTGCCCCCCAATCAACAGGCGGAGGTTATCGCCGCCCCTGTAGGGACTATGATAGGTGCCGGCGCCGGAGCCATTCTCATCCCCGAGATTGAAGAGAAGCCGGTTGTGACCATCGAGGCTACCGCAGAGGAAAAGAAGAAGGCAAAGGATGCCAGGGCTGAGGCAGAGGCACGGGGATGGTCGTGCTACGCGCAAATCCATACATTCAAAGTCAAACTGAAAGACGGGACGACCATACTTGTCGAGGCGTTTAGCGAGAGCAGCGCAGAGCAAAAAGCCAAAGATGCCGGATACAAGCCCGCATGGGTGACCAGGATGATGAGTGGGGAGAGTATTGAGCCGGCCAAAACTCCAACCGGCGCTTATAATGTAACAGGTGAAGATGGCGAGACGGTGACCATGGTGCCTTTTGAACACCCCGAGACGGGCGAGACGCTCTTGATCGCTAGGGATGCGGCCGCGGAATTGAAGGACACAAAGGCTTACAAGGATGCCAAAGGAACAGACGAACAGAGGCTGGGCATTGCTCATGCGGCCGCACAAAAGGAACTTGACGAATGGCTCACTGACCTGAAGAATAAATCCCCTGACCTCTATGAACTTTATCAGGAGCAGGGATATGACGCCATGGTAGCGACCAATGAACGACTTCAAAAACAGCAACAGGATATTCTCGCCAAGCTGAATGAATACAAATCGGCAGAAGAGGGGTATGACATAACAACGGCATTGCTTGATGAGGCTGCCACGCCAGACGAGCTGAAGCTGGCAGGATTTTCAGAGTCCACTGTTAATGAAGCGGCTATGAATGCTATTGGAATATACCCACGCTTGATAAGAACACTTTTGCCAGAGGAGGAGTGGCAGAAGCTAGAAGAGGAATTTCAGGCATTACCTACTAAGAAACAAGACTGGTATATGAATGAGCGAAACGCATTTGCCCAATATGTTCCAGAAAGCCCGCTGACAGAGGGTTCGTATAATAAATTGAGTGATGAGCACAAGAAGAGAGTCCTTGAATGGTACTATACCAGCCGTCCTCAATATCATAAGGAACAAGCCCTAGCTACGGGCAGGGTGGCACTCGCCTTCGTTCCCATAGCAGGCACGATCGCGTATTGGGATGATATGTCCCCAGCAATGAAAGCATTATCTATTGCAGGCGATATTCTCTTCTTTGTTCCTCTTATTCACGGTGCAGCTGTAGGGGCCAGGGCGGCCAAGGGCTATACGGCAGGTGCCAGAATGCAGGCAGCTCTAAGAGGTGCTGGGAAAATGGCTCTAGCAGAGCTCACAGCTCCCGCTGATTTTCTCTCACATCCGATAGAGACAACGAAGGGAATAGGAAGACAAATACAATCTACCATTGAAACACTCGTGCACCCAAAGAAGTTGCCGTTGGGTGGTGTTGAACTAGCTTACACTACAACCCGGTTGCCAGTGGAAGATGTCGGTGGTGCTAAAAAGGCGATACAATTGAGAGACACAGCCGTTATGGCAGCAATACAGGGTAAGCCTGGCACAGCCACGGTAGGGAGCACAACCCTCACCCTTACACCATCGGAGTTGCAAAAAGTAGGTGGGGCTGTGGGGATCCACAACACACCTGACATCAGGCCATACCTCAATGGAGCCGTTGTCAAGGGTGGTGCCGAGGGCTCAGGATTGTTTCTGTCCCCCAACTTACACTCAAGATTTGCCCAGGCCACAGCCTTTGGAGATATCCCTGAAGGTGGTATAAAAGGCGGCTTGATCATTAGAGACAAAAATATTCTCAGGGCTTTGGCCCCTTCGGGCAAGACCTATATGAGCACTGTCGAGATAGAGGCTATTCTAAAGCCGGGAACAGTTTTGCCCCCACCCTCCCAAGTGCTTTTCACGAGGGATGCTGCGGGCCACAGGTTGACCTTGCTGGTCATAGGAAAGCCATTTACGCCAGCACAGGTGGCAAAGCTCAAGTTTTTAGGGAGCCTAGATACCGTGGGCCAGATTTTCAAACCCACGCTGAGTCTAAGTGGTGCGCAAAAAACAGCTATAAGCTCAATGGATGATATTATATCCCTGTCAAGGGACAGGGCAGCTATAGCACAACAACTAACCGCAGCCCGGACCGCCGGAAGGGCCGCACAAGTCCAAGCATTGAGCCAGCGAATATCCGGTATGGACCAGAAGATAGAAAACTTAATAGGGCGAGTCAATGCCCCTCGAGAGATAATCCGACCGAGCAATGTTGCCTGGGCTGAATATGTCGATAAGGGATTGCTCGACCGGTGGCGAGAACTGAACCCCGGAAAAGCCCAAAGAACGGCACGCGGCACTAGGTTGCCTGACATCGAGGCAACACGTCTTATAAAGGGTACCCGACTAACCGAGGCGGCACGTAGGGTGCCGGCAGAGGAACGCAGGGTGCCAGCATATACGCGTTTGCACCCGCCCACATATACCACTGAATACGCACCAAAATACGCGCCCGAATATGTCCCACCGTATGCCCCGGTAGACGTGCCACCATACGCTCCGGCATACACACCCCCTTACGTCCCACCTACTCCCCCGTATGTTCCACCACATGTTCCTCCGTATGCTCCGCCGTATGTGCCAAGACACGCCCCACCACCAGCACCAAAGAGGACAAGGTCGACAAGTGTACCAACAAAGCTGGGGCGCGAAAGGATGCCAAAGCCGGGGCAGTCATTACAAGTCTGGGACCAGGGTATATACTGGATTTCCATTTTTGAGCCTTTTAGAACCACAGGTGCAAAACCAGATGTAGTGTACTCTCGGGATAAGCCCCCTTGGGCTGGCAGAATTGCGAAGGGGAGACACTCACCACAAAAAACATTCAGGGCCATCGGCAGAAGGCATCCTAAATTAGTTAAGTTGCCTATGGGAGCCGTCACAGTACACGTGAAAAATGGCAGGCGGCTTATATTCTCAAGAAGACGGAGTTAGTAAAAACGTGGGGAGGAAAAAGCAAGTGGCAAAAGGTAAAGTGCTTAAATTTGTGCCAGACTAAATACCAGGTTGGCTCTTGTCCTTCTGGTCTTGTGTCGTATCTGCCTCTTTTCCGCTTCTGCTTCCACTAACAAAGAAAACAATACCCACAACCAATAGGATGCAAAACTTTCCGACCACGTAGGTTTCCCCGCTCACGATCGCATAAACTATTGCCCCTATGGAAAACAAAGTGCAGATTAAACCAAAGTAAAAACTAAAACCTCTCTTGTGTTTCATGCTCACTACCTAATCAATTATAGCCCTTATCCCTACATTGTCAATAGTACGGTATCAAACCAAACCCCTCAGCATACTGTCAAAGATTCCACTCACACCAAAAAGCGCGCCACCATCCATTCTGTCATTCCAAACATAATCCGGGCAGTCGAACTCCCTAGTCTGGTCACACTTCCTGCACCACCATGTTTTACCCTCACTATGCACCCAGAAGTGTGCGCCACCTTTTGGGCACTGCCAGGAGCCGGAATCAATATATTTTCTGAACCCTATCTCCCGGGCCGATATATCCTTTACTGATGTTGATCCCATTTTATGGTATCGTTCCCTTTTGGTTGGTAGCCATAATTCAATAAATCCTCCTCCAGCCTTTGTGAGGCTTCCTTGAAAGGCGTTCTCGCTTCTTGTCTGTGTACACACCCTTGCTTATCGGCAAGCGTTTTTGATGAGGTGTTTTGGGTACTTTCTTTGATACTCGTTTACGCTTGAACGCCCCTTCAATGCTCACCTTCGGCTGTTCTAGCTTCATGCGTGGTGATATGTGTGCTGCCCGCTCGACCTCTACGGGCACGGGCATATTAACCACGTCTGCCCAAGTCTTAATGTTATATCGTAGCTTGGCTTTCTCTGCGGGTGTCTTGCCCTTCAATGCCTCATGCGGTTTGAGGAAGTTATAGTAAGTGAGAAAGCCCTTCGAGAACTCAATGAGGGTGTCAATATCCCGAAACGCCTTCATGACCTTTGTCCGTTCCTTCAGCGTCTCATGGAAGCGTTCTATCCTACTGGTACTCTCAGAGGCTATCTTAAAGGGCGAACCTTGCAGGTGTTCGGTATACCCACCAAGAGCGGTGAATATACCATCGGGGTACGCCTTCATTTCATCTGTAAGTATGACCTTCGGCGGTTTACCAGCACGCTTGACGGCATCCTGCACTAACCGCTTGGCGTCCTCAGTGGTGCGGGTGAGCGATACCCTAGAGGCAAGTAGGAAACGTGTATCGGCATCTATGATGTCCCAGAACCAGACCTTTACGCCTTTGTCTAAGTCTATCATCGTCTCATCGGCAATCCATGTGCTACCAACTTTAGGCTTGAATTTGCCGAAGTGTTTAGCTGCCTTGTCCGTGTACTTATCTATCCAGTAAAATACTCTGGACTTGGAAGGATGATAACCCGTCTCTTGTCGTAAGTGGTTGCGTATGTCCGTAATACTGCTGCCCGTGTAGTACATGGAAAGGGTACTTGATATATGGCTAGCTGATACCTTCATGTGGAATGGCGTATCGTCAGCCTTGAACTTACGCTTACAAACGTTGCAATAGTAACGTTGCACGCCTTTGTAAGAGCCATACTTTATGACCCTCTCAGAATCACAGTACGGGCAGGTTACCTTGATAGCTTCTTCAGCCATTAGAAAAGCTCTCCCAGTTCATTAGCAACTCTATCAATTCTGCATATCGCTTCTGATAATTAGATACCTTTGGGTCTTTGCTAAGTTCCTTCAGTACTTCAAGCGCATCATCATCGTGTTGCCCGTACGACTTCACTATATACTCCCCCAATTCGTTACGGGCTAAAAGTGCCCGTTTGGCAATCACAAGGAATAACGTGGCAAGGTTAGCAATTGAGTGCTGGAAACTACCTGATATTTGCAATAATTGGTTACAATCCTGTTTTACTTGCTTGTCGTAGGTTGCCTCAGTCAACCTAAGATATATATTATCTATTGTCACTTCGTATGGTGGGGGTATACCACGCTCGTGAAGGAAACGTGATACAGCCTCACGATAAAAACCAGTATTCTTGTATTCAGCACTTTTAGCTAAGATGCTATGTTCTGTTAGATTATTGGCTGCTTCTATTTCCTTATAGGCTGCCCTCATAAAGCCCGCCAACAATTCGTCTGTGAGTATAGGCTTGGGATTGCGCAACGGGTGTCGGGCGGTACATAGCTTACCCCCACGAGGATATAGCCAACCTATCCCCTTCGGTATTTCGGCAAGCTGTATCACATCTTTTGGTGCTACGAACCAAAACTCGTGGAAGGATTGAATGCACCATTTATGCTTCTCAGGTGATTGCAGTTCTCGTAGAAAATCTGAACGGCTGACCTTTACCTCAAAGGCCGACCTTGTTAGACCTTTAGACGGCCACATCTCAAAGACGGCCACATCTATCCATCGCCCTTGTGCCATGCCCGTACCATCGGGCACTTGTTCTAACACGACTGAGCGATTATAAGCCCCATTAGTAGCAGCATAACGACGACGAATGAGAGCTACTAAGTCAGTTGCCTTATATTCTTTTATAGCTTTTGCTGTCATTTCATCTCACCAACCAAAAGGGAACGATACCCATTTTATTCCTTATTTAACAAAATCCTCGGTTCTTGGGTGAGTTAACTCACCCACTTTTGTAGCTAAAGATGAGTTAGGTGAGTTAGCTGTCACCCACCACCCATATGCTATTTTTAACCATCTGGAACTGGGGTAGTACATAACTCACCTAACTCACCCCCTTAAAGCTAACTCAGCTATAGGAGGTCCATTTTCATAACTCACCACTTTCCAGGCGACAGCTCTTTTCCTTGTTCCAGCCTTTTCAATTACTAATCCGTCGGGGTATCTAACGCCATTTTTCCTTGAGAGTGCGTGGCCGAGCCGCCTACTGTAATCGCGGTTATCTTTGCCGGCCAAACTATCTGGCAATAGTGCCTTGAAGTCCATATTCTCGTTTAACTTTTCAATCACCTCGGCCACTGTTACAGGCGCATCACCCATAAATTCACGCCAAGCCTCTAAAAATGATTGCCATTGCGGCGTCTCGCTATCCGCCTCGTTGTACATAGTTTCCAAGTTTCCCAAAAAACCCTTAATGCTAATATAAGACAGCACCCCGCCGATTATTTTGCAATAGGACTCATAGCTGCCCAGTAAAGGTACCTCATGGGATTCTGGCTTGCCAGCTCTAACCCAGGCTCGGGCTATTGTGAGGATCGCAGCTATGATGAGGCCGCGGTTATTAGATACCCAGTCGGGTAGGTGTGGGTGTTTGAATTTTGTACTATCACGCAGCCATGGGCGTGCCATTCTGGCATCCATGCGCACCCATATACACCGGCGGGGCAGGTCGCCACGTAGTCTGATGTTGTTGCCCGTAGCCAGCCATGTGGTGCGGTTGGGCAGTTGTACCATTTCGGATCGGCCAAGTATCCGATCCTGATAGGTGGTGGCTGTTAAAAGCGCTGCTAGGCTGGGCGCCCATAAGTCATACTCAATATTGTCAATGGTGGCTACCAGTTGGCCTTTTAATAATAGGCTGGTGATCGACTTCCGCCATCCCTCATCATCCTTTTGAGCGGTCATCATAGCGGCTGCCCGTCCAGTCGCTATGATGCTTATTACCTCGGCTAGTAGGCTGGCTCCGGTTCCTTGTTGTGGCTTATCAAATAGGGCGAGCGGAACAGGTCCGTCTATCATAGGCCGCAGAATCGGGGTGAACATAGTAGCCATAGCATTAGCTAGGCTGGCATCGCCATCGAAGGGGAAATCAGCCAGGGGCTCCAAAACTAACTCGATAGATGCACTTACATCTTCATCGGTGGGGTTGTCAGGTATCGGCGGTACCTCCAGCCTTGATGAAGGGTAGTAATAAAGGTTTGTGAGGCTGTCATAGCCCAGGTTGGTGAGCACCGTGCCGTCCGGACGTATTACCGGGGCCTCAGTTATTCCTAGCAATGTAGGGAACTCCCATTGTCCCAGGGATAAGCAATCCCTAACCACATCTAGAGGAGGTGGTATCGCAACCACTCCATTCTTTGAAGTGGTACGCACAAAATTACAGGTTCGTGCCAGCCAACCACGGAAGGCCGATTCGCCCAGTGGCTCAATGTAGGGCCTTCCCTCTTCATCTAAGCTGACTCGGGCGAGTGCCCCGCTGCGTCTGAATATGTGTTTCGGTTGGTTAGCCCTGTACAGGGAATATAGTGCATCGGCCGTTATGTCTCTGAGCTGCCTATCCGTTACCACGATATCGATTAAGCCATCTATAAGGGCGTCAATTGACAGGTAGCGCCGGGCGATTAGAATGAGTTCCTCTTCACTTAATGGCGGTTCGCAACTTACCCGATTGCTCTCGCGCAATTCGTCCAGATATTGTTGCGGTGCCATATTGAGGTGGCTCAATGTGGTTGCCATAGAAGATATGTGGGTATATCGTTCACCCCCGATTTTAGCGATGATATTAACCATTTGACTTTAGGGCCTCTTTAACCTCTTAGCTATTTTATAGTATGGGGTACACCTCAACATAGGCGAAGTCTGGCTCATAGCTACTATTCAGTCCACCAAACTCGATGCCAACCGTTTTCTCTGTGTTGGATACCATGGTAAAGGTGCCGATGTTGAATGATACTTGGCTGACTTTCCACGCGGTACCGTTGTATGCGAGGGTGCAGATATAGTCCCTCAAAGATGGTGCTGTCCAGTTTATGCTGCCGTAGAATGCCTGCAACGCCTCTTCTTGGGTTGTGGCATTGCCTACGCTTACCGGTGGCGAGTAGACCAGATGCACATTGGCTGTAAAGTTCCCGGCCTTGCCCGCCTTGGCGTGGAGGGTATAATTGCCCGCTGCCCCCGTCAGATATCCCTCCGGGGGGCTACATATTATCCCGGCCAGGTCGCTTTGCATCGTGGTGGTGATGTTCTCAGCAATATACATTTTTGTTTGCAGCAAGCCTATCTCGTCTCGGATGCCCTCTGCCTGAGCCCTGATTGCCTCCAGTTGCGCCCTCGTTGCCAGGGGGCCCATGTCCAAGATGCCGTTGATTTGCCCGGTGAGGGTTGTGGTATCGTCGTATATTCTGGACATTTCTGCATTATAGGAAGCCTTGCCGGGTGCCAGCCCAAGCACCATGATGGCACTGATACTGGTGGCTATTGCCACCACCACGGCGATTCTTATGATGGTTTCCCTGTGCTCCCTAGCCTTCTCCTTTACCTTTTCGTAGTAGTCTCTGATTTTGTCTCCGAATGTTATATACTTCATTTTGCCTCCATGTTTTGTATTTCTTTTAGCTACTTTATATTCTTTCAGGAATAGCAACTCGTTCCGGGTTAGGCATTTCCTGTCTTAATCCGTTGTGGTAGTAATAGCTATGTATATCTTGCCCGTATGTTTGCTCAAACAACGGCTTCAAATTATCCTTCAAAAACACCTTGACTCCCGCCTTGTCAGCGGCCTCGACTATCTGCCGGACCCACTCGATACGGGGTTGCAGCGTCCACTTCTTGCCGAATGGCTTTTTATCTGTGTATGACATATTGTTTAAGGCACATAGCCTAGTCATTTCCGAGTAAGTGCCAGTGCAAGCCCCTATGATTACCTGAGAGATACCAGAATAGTAAAAAGCATAGTCGAGTGATAGCGTCAGCCGTTCAAGAAGTGGCTCAAATGAGATAAATTTGATTTTAGCCTGTATATCTTCTAGTTTATCCACGGCAACATCTAGCATTTTATCGTTACATACCGTCACCCCGACCCATGCGTTCTCGGGAAATGGTGAGAACTCAGGCAATCGCTGAGGCTGCTTGGTGAGAAGGTAGAAGCGGTCTTGGGGGTTAGCTCCTATGGCGAGCAATACTCGCCTTGTCCATTCTTCGGGAACTCCTATGCCGAACAGGTCGCCCATGTCACATACGAATATGCCTTTCGGCTTCCTTGATGCCTTTCTGTATGGCTCAAACTTCCTACACTGGTAGCCGTATCTCTCATAATTTACTTGTGCCAGTGGTGGTATTAGCTCTTGTAGCCTCTCTTCCCAAAAGCGAGGATAGAACGGTTCGTCAGGAGCGGGAATACTGTTATTAAGAAGATAGACATTCTTCAATCTAGTATTCGCCAGCTTTCTTGCGTAGCAGTATTCGCAACCATTCAGACAGCCAGTGATGGGATTCCATGTATATCCCTGGCTGCCATCAGGATTCTTTACCCATTCGATTTGTGTTTTATTCACTTGCCCTCCTTAAATTCAATGTCCATTCTGCTTGGCGGCGACGGGAGCCCTGCAACTCCCGCCGCCTATACCTAAAGAAAGGGGGAAAGAATGAAAATAAGGTAGTAGTCATTTTGTAACCTCGCGCTGCAAGGCTTCCATACCTAATTTCACAGCTCGTTGGAAGTCCTGGGGATCTGCCTCTTCTTCACCAGAACACCATAGCTGTAGTAACTCAATTGCCTTCTCTGGCGGCATTATGTTATCTCCGCCATCCGATTGTCCCAGTCCTCTTGGTAGGCTATATGTTACCTCCGCCATCCGATTGTCCCAGTCCTCTTGGCAGGCTATTTGAACCTCCTCGTTTGTTACCTTCGTCTGGTTGAAGGACGTTATATAACTGCCTTTGAAGTAGAGGGATACGGACACGTCGCCAATATCTTCAAATAAGGCATAGCCGTTATCTGCCCACTCACCCAAATAATCAACCTTAATGCTAATTGCCATTCTTTAACCTCCATAGTTCAATGATTTTCTTGTTGCCCTCCCTCTTGCATTTGAGGGCCAATATTTGAATACTTGATTTGCTTTGCCAGTAAGCCTTAAAATAAGCATGAGGCGATTTACCTCGCTTCCTTTATGGCGGGGACTGGCTCTGGTAAGATACGGTCCCTGCCGTTTCGTTTCTCTCTTGTATTACCCCTACCGCCTAGACTACCGATCCGCGAGTAGAAGCCATGTCCGTGCCTTTTCAGGGTTGTATTACCCCCTTTCCTTCCGGTTTTGGTGAAGTATTGGCTTTGTCTGGGTGAGCCACAAAGCGGGCATATGGTAAGGTGCCCGTCCCGGGTAGCGATTCCGCCCAATTTCCCCTTTTCTCTTGCTAACATTTTCCTGTTTTATTATGAGGTTTTGTCGATGGACGCCCACCGAGCTCTCCCCACTGGGCAAGCTGGTCTCTCCCATGCCGCTTTAGGGTGGTTAGCCCACCCTTTCTGCCTGCCTCAACCCTTGTCTTAAATCGCTTCATTGTGCATTCTTGCTAGGTTATTTGGGGGGTGGAATGAGGGTGGGATACATTGTGGTATCACCCCCTGTTTTCCGCCCCCATTTTTTTCAGGGTTTTTGAAGACTCCACCGGCTCGGTGGTGATTTCCATGTCCCCAGTGTTTTTGCCCTGCCTCATGTAGTCCTCAAC
>Ga0307377_10006947_pt1 | contig 11762 bp, 19 predicted proteins | sample TR3MG_FD_202535 | JGI IMG/M metagenome (GOLD analysis project Ga0307377, IMG submission 202535) | Soil microbial communities from Risofladan, Vaasa, Finland - TR-3 | ecosystem: Environmental > Terrestrial > Soil > Coastal area > Acid sulfate soil | place: Finland: Risofladan, Vaasa | collected...
AAAAATTAATTCAGATACTTCTTTCTTGTGCTTAAAAGAATACTTACGAAACACATTTAAAATAAAATCACCTTCAAATTGTTCAATAATAATATGTGAACATCTATTGGCACAAGTACATTCTATAACTATTTTATCTTCATCTAAAATCATTTATTAACACTTCCTTTAAAATTAGTCATTTGCCATTCACATGCAGATTTAATATCTTTCAGGAATGTATATTTTTCGGCTTTCGTGTGTTTGGTTGAAGTAATGAAGTTAAAGACGCGTTTGAGCGTTTTATCTGCTTTTTTATTTACTTTCTTTATGTTTATCATTCATAACATCCTTTCATTTGTTCTTTTTTCTTCACTTCGATAAGACAGTGTATGGAATTAGTTCCCCAACCTTTAAATATGTTATGAGGATAGTTTAACAACTTCTGATAATCACCGGAAATTACTAATTCATATCCATTTTCCAAGTCTATTTTTTTATTTTCAGTCAATTTCTTTTACCTCTTCAGCCCATTTTTTCATTTGTTTTCGTTGTCTTGGAAATAACCACCATCTAAATCCTGTAAAGAGTGTGTTTGGACCGAAAAAATCATTTACAAGTTTCTTTGCTTCTTTAAACTTCATTTTCTTTATATCTCTCTATGAATAATTTAATTGCAGATAATCCTATATATTGTTTATCTTTGTGGTATAATATTGGTGTATCCATATCTCCTATTGGTCCTTTAAATTTGCATTTTATGTTCGAATCTGCTAAAGCTCCAATTGCTTCACGATCGTCTTTTCCAACATCAAAATATAATATTGGAAGGGCTTCTAACTTTTTATAATCTTCCATAATTTTTTCCTTTATTATTAATTTCGACTTTCATATTATTAACATATATAATGTAAAATTAAATTTAAATATTTGTTTTTTATTTCTTTAATTACAAAACTTTAAATATTTTTTAATATTATAAATGTATAATATTATGAAGATATTTTATAAATTATTTGGAAGTAAATTGCAATTCTTACGAACTCATTGCGTTCATTGTGGAAAGCATTTTTGGATGACAAAGAAACATTTCAGGATGAATTTGTGGGATGGAGTAAAATACCCATATTGTATGAATTGTATTAATAGAAAGAAGGAGCGTGAGGGAAAATGAAATCAATCGAAGAAATAAAAGAAATTATTAGATATATGAGAAAAAAACAAGAAGAAATAAATAAAAACAGAACCTTTAAACCATATTTATATATTAGTTGTGGATTGGAAATATTAGAGGGATATATTTTAGAGATAAATGCTTTCCAATTTGATTTGCGTAGTTTCGTCTATACAGGACGGGATTTGCGGGATGGAATCATGAAAACAGGAACATTTAAAAGAGGAGATGAGGAAGAATGAACGATAGAATAGCGCCAAGTAGCATTAATCCATTTGAAGATATCTTAAAATTAATGATAGAACAAGGGATAAACAACTATGATTTTTATATCATTTTTGAAGAGATAAGATTTAATGTTACAATCAAGAAGGAGGATGAGGAAAAGTGAGCGAGAAAGAATTAAACGAGCTGAAGGATGGATTAGACGTGTTATGTAGTAATGTCGGTACATTTAACATACAAGATCATAGAGAAGAAATAAACGAACTCAAGGTACATAATCAAAAGGAACATCAAAGTTTTGCTGATAATATTTGCGATAACCTCAAGGAAATTTCGAAGCTGGAATCGGTGCTAAATAAAATAACAAAACATGCTAAAAATAGTGCTAATTTTGGAAATAGTTATGAATTTTTTGATAGGGAATTTTGGAATGAGATTGATAAGGAGTTGTCGGGCGAGAGTCATGTTATTGCAGAGGAAGTAGAACCCAATTTAGATTCATTGAATTATCATTTTGAGCAGGCTTCGGAGGGCGAGAAACCCCCTAACCATCCAAAAGAAAACAAATCCCATTTTTATGGCCCGTTAACAGCAAAACCACAAAAGAAGGCTTCGGATAAAGGTATTTCACGAAATAAAGAACCTATAAATCCAACAATATTAAAAACATTCCAAGAATTAGAAAGACAAGATAATATGATTGCCATAGAGGCTGAACATAGACGAGAGCAGGCTTCGGGAGACATTTCACGAAAATGTTTCATGGGAGATTGTGATCATTTACATCCAGATGATGACGATCTATGCAAGGATTATTCAGCTCAACAAGGAACGCATGGAGAATGTTTTGAATTCAAAGAGAAACACCCCGATGTGACTTATTTTGAAGTTAATGGACAAACAATAAAACAAACATTCACGACAGATGATATTTCAGGAAACATTTCTCAAGAAATTATAGAAAAACAACCCGAACCTTTAGGTGTAGTTGAGATGGATGGGATTCTTACTGAATTAAAATCCCCCGAACCTGAAATCTATACATCTGGGATACAAGTTCGAATTGATGATGAAAAGAATAAGTTGATCGGGGAGTTCATTACAGATGATATCAAACCTTTTTTAGAATTATATAAAGCTGCTCCAGAATCAGAAGAATATAAATATTGGATAAAAATACAAAAGAAGTGGGAGGAGTGAATGAAATGATCGAATTATTGATAACGATATTTACTATAATACTATTTATGCTTGCAGGTACATTTGTATGCGTAATAGTTGATATCATACTTGAAGCAATACATTATAGAGAATGGTGGATGCTTGTGGGAGCTATAGTATTGTTTTGCATATCCATGTTTTGTGTGTATTTGATCGTTAATGTTTTATATATAACAATATAAAAAAGAGTAAAAAAATTAGTTAGAATTCATTAATTCTATGATTTCTTCTTCTGATTTAATACCCAAATCGAAATCATCAAACCGAAATCCTTTTTTGAAAGTCGTTAAATTCTTATTTTCTAAGACTATTTTCAGTTCTTTAATCACTACATTGAATTGAATTTTCATCACGTTTCGTTCTGGTCTGTGTTCATCTTGTTTGACACGTTCAATGGTTTCAATCCTTCCGGCATTGGAAAAACCAGTGTTTTTTAGCTCGTTCAGTTGATGTTTTAGGAATTTTATTTCCATTCGTAGAAAACCCAATTCTGTTTGAATGTCTTCAGGAACTACTATTTTTTCTTGAGTTTTTTGAATATTTTTTTCTTCTAGTCGTTCTAATTGAACTATTTCATAACACGTGGGACCTAACATTCTTGAAACACTAAGTTTGGTTTTTATTCTCTTTCCACATCTTTTGCATCGATACGTCATTTTTACATCACTTTAATTATTATTTCTTATGTGATATTATTTTTACTAGTATTTAAATCTTTCTATTAAATATATATATTACATATATATTTTTTATAGAATTAAAATGAATACAAACATTTAAATATGAAATACACTATTTGTAATTTAGAATTAATAATTTAATGGAGTGAAAAAAATGCAAGAAGAAAAAGATTTTTTTGCGTGGTATAAGGAAAGGAAACAACAAAAAGAAGAGTTAGCAATCCTGGAAGAGTATATAAACAATTCAGAAGATATGCAGATGGATTGTACACCTTTACCATTGACAAAAGAAAATATAAACAAAATGGAGTGATAATAAAAATGTGTGAATCAATGCGTGTTAAATTTTGTGTTAAATGTAAGACTTATATTAGAATCTTTTCTGACAATCCCATATCTCAAAACATAGAACATAGTTTCGATATAAAACATCATAATCATACTTTAATTACAGGAATTAGAGATGAATTAGATAAATCTTATGAAAAAGATCAATTAGATCAAACAAATTAAAAATGTCCAAAAACATATTAATAAATATCTTTTTTTTATTTAATAAACAAAATAATAAATGAATTCTACCATATAAAAAACCCTCATATTTTTACATTTCTTTATTTAGTAATGATAAAGACTAGTTTATTTTATTTTCATCAAAAAAATACATAAAAATTAATGTTTATCACATTTTTTAATTTCGTTAATTGGTTTTTTATGTTTCCTGCAATAATAAAATGGTTTGATATTATTTTCATCTGATCCATTTGCTACTCCGATGATAAAAGTGCATTTTTTACATTCTTCGTATTTCATTTTTATATTCCTCCATCATTTCTCAATCCAATAATGATTCTGTTCATTGGAGTAATTATTGGATTTATGAATTTATTTCGTACTGCATATCCTTCTTCAAGTAATCGAATACATCTATAAATATCAAGCGTTTCAGTTCCGAACAATTTTCGTATTGAATGTTCTATACCTATTGATTTTTTCTTTCCGTGACAACAAGGAGCAATAACAACATCACATTTTTTTTCAATGGCCAAATCAATGGCAAAATCACTTAACTCACCACACAAATGACATCCTACAATGATATCATAGTCAAGTGAGAGTAAAAAATTCCTTTCTTGAAATATATCTCCTTTAAAGAAAATCAGTTTGGTATGCATATTACCAATTCTAGATAATCGTTCATGAGATTTTGTTTCCATTATATCCATTTGATATACTAAACTTGCAATATTCCGGAAAAGAAGACTATATCCCACAAATCCGTGTCCACAACATAATTCTAACACTTTTCTATGTTTGAATTGATGTTCATTTCGAACGCTTATATTTTTTTTAATTCGATCTACAAAATCAAAAGATTCTAAAATTTCTTTTTGTGGAACTCGAGATAATACTCCTGTAGAAAATAAGTCTTTAAAAAGATGTTTTTTCTTGAGTTTTTTAGTGAAGTTTTCTGTAGTGATTTCGTTCCACTTCATTTTATACTTATCTCTATTTATTTTAATATAATTAAATATTAAATATAAACTTTAGTATATAAACTTTTGTAAAAAAATAGAGAAAAAAAGGTATTAAAATATTAATTATTCTATTTCTTCCCAAGAATGTTCGTGTTCCTCAAACCATTTTTCGGTTCGATTTTCTAACCATTCGAAAAGTTTGGTTATTTGAGCAATAGACCAAGTTTTTAAACTTTCTAATCCTCTTTTTACGAACGCCTTTACTTTATCTATAGGAAATATTTTTTTTAAAACATTTATTATTGTTTCTTTTACTGTCATTAGATAGATTATAATTATTTTTTATATTTATAATAATGAATCATACTATATAAACTTTAATTTTTAAAATTGATCAAGTTTTAATATAATAAATCATTTAATATTTCTATCATAATTACAAAAAAACTGATGGTGATGACAATAGAAATCATACCAAAAATAGTCAAAAGCTTGAGAAATTCATTAGATTACTATAACCAAACAAAAGATATAAATGATCTTGTTTATGATTTAAACGAGTTAATCGATGAGTTAACAATTGGTTCTTTAGAATAATTCATGGTTTTTTGTAATATATGAGAAATCCTTCCTGTACTTCATTATGTCCACTCATATATCGAAAATGTTCAATTTCAATAACGAATAGCATGGGATTACTCTGTAACCAATTATTTAATTCAGTCTCTGAACCATATACTTTCTTTATTGTAATATGTACTGCAAATTGATGTATTGTTGCCATTTTAATCACGTTTTAAAAATCATCAGACACTTTTCTTGATTTTCCTCCTCTTATATTTCTTCGCACTTCTTCTTCTTTTTCTTGAGGAGTTTGAGTACTTGGATCTGTATCGTGTAATTTCCTTCTTTGATATACTTCTGCTAACTCTAGGAACGGATCTATTTCACTAGAAAGAGGTATTTTTTGTAGTTCATATTCCATATTCGCGAGACCATCAATACCATCTAGATAATTTGAATAGGGGAAGCGTAGTATTTCGAGATATATTTCTGAGTTTGATAATGTGGACATGATGCAGAGGAGTTCATTTTTAATTGGTAAAAATAATCTATCATGAATTCTTTGTTTTTTCTCTCCTACATTATGAATTCCTTCGATTTGAGCATATACTGCAATATGATTTTTGATAAGTTTTCCTTGAGACATGAAATAAGCTCTTGAACGACACATTTCAATGAAATCATCCCCGCCCCCTTGTTTTTCAACTATAATTATTATTCTCACTCTCCCGAATTTTTTTTTGAAGTCGATAACAAAATTATTTATTCTAAGGAGGAGTTCTTCTAGAGTAATGTGTTGAGTCCAATCGTGGGTAATAACTTTATGTCCATTATTATGTCTCATTCCAATAATGCATCCTGTATAATTTGAAGTTGTTTTTGTGGTTGTTGCTCTATCAACGGTGATCCAGCAAATATCATAATTTCGTTCTACAGGATTATCTAATAAATCAATTGTTTTGATGTGATCCCATATATCACCAGTTATTGGGTGTGGATCTTGTTCATATTCAGAAAACCACGTGTATGGACCAACGTGTCGTTTTATTTGATCAAGATCCATTTTCGGATCTCGTATTGTTTTCTCCTTCTTTATGATGGTTTTTAAATCGTCTTCATAACTATCTAAATCTGGGTGTGTGAATCGTTCTGGGCAAAGTAGAGAACCGTCAGGATTTCTAGTGCCTCGTTTATATATGACTAAATCATTGCCAAATTTATTTTCTACAAACATGAAAAAGTCCCCTATAAATTTATGAGTTCCAGTGAATGACCACTTATAGGGATGGATTGGATAAAGTGAGCTATTAAAATGTAATTCTAATGTATCTTCTTTATGCCTTTCTTTCATAAATGACTCATCAATGGGATCATCTATGCTAATCCATAATTTTTTTTCAGAAGCAACTTGTTGCGCCACGTATTTTTTAATTTCTTCTACATCAAATTCTTTATTTTCATCTTCTTGATATAAATTTTCAAAATCTTTCCATTCATCATCACTCATGTTGGCAAATCGGCTTTGTTTTCCAACTGAGTGCATTCCTAACGTTTCTTTTGATGTTATTAGATAACAATCAAACTTACTTCCGTTTGAGAGACGGAAATGAAAGGGGGATGATCTTTTATCTACTTCTATTAAATCTTGTGATTTAAAAAAACTATATACTTCTAACGCTATTTGTTTACGTCTATCAGTCCAACCGAGTAATAACACGTCAAAATCTTGATACCACATTGCCCATTGGTATTTATGAGAGTATTCGACACTCTTTCCGTGATCACGAGGTACTAGGGTTTCTTCATATTTAGATCCCCATGTGAGTTCATGATGTTCTTTTTGCCATTGAAATAGACCGTCATAACGAGGAAATGCAAAATATTTACTGAATTTGAAAAATCCTGGATCGTCAGTTGGTAATGGTATTATGATTGCTTCTGGTGTATTTTTATCATTTGATTTTTTTTTACTTTTAGTTTTTTTGAATATGTCTTCAAAAGTTTCTCCTTCAGCAGTTTCTCCAATCTTGAGATCGGCTAGTGATTTATGTTTTTCCATATATATAATTCTTATATAAGAAACTATATTTAGTTCATTGTTTTATGTTTTTTTGATAAGATTATTAGAAGTTGAAAATTTATCATATATATAGAAGATAGTATATAAATTTATAAAAAACATGTTGGAGTCTAATATTGAGTGATCCAAACGATCCTTTTCGATTTGAAGATGTAGGTGGTGGTATTAATCCGTTCGGAGAATCTATATCTGATTTAAGAGCAGAATTTGAAAGAATAAAAGATGTAGATATTGTAAAAGAATTCAAATCGATAAGATCAGAGTTTACAGAATTAACAAAAACAATGGACACGGCTTCTCTTCCTCTTAAAAAAGTAGGAGATGCTTTAGGAAGTTCAAAAACACAAAAAGGAATAAAAGAAAGTAATAAGTTATTTAAAACAATTAAAGATGGAGGAAGTGCTATTGCTGACATTCTTTCTGGGTTTTTATCTGCTGGTTCAGCTAGAGATGTGTTTTCACAAGTTGCTACTAGTTGGACTAGTTATTTATCGGATACTTTTTGGGGAGAAATCCTTACAGGTATTGATTTTGAAGGACTTAACACTTTTTTCCAAGAGGTATTAGGACCGATATTTCAGAAGGCAGGAGAAATACTTGGAACTATAGTCGAAGCTGCTCCCATTGGAGTTCAACTCGGAGGAGCTTTTGGAACTTTGATTGGAAGTTTTGTAGGAAGTCCTCTCATAGGAGGAATTATTGGAACTGGAATTGGACTCATATTTGAAACGATTAATCAATTGCTAAGACCGCTTACTGAAGAACAACAAACTACAGCAGAAGCGGGAATAAATGATTGGTTATTGGAAAAATTTGGGATTGATACATTTGAAGAATGGGAAACGATGCCAGATTGGATAAAAAGCCAATTCGAAGGTGGAAATCCATATGCTCCTCCAGAAGGAACTTCCACTACAGCAGTAACATCAACTGCTTTAATTGATTGGTCTCAATTATCTGCTCAGCTACAAGCTATGTATGGTGATTTTGATGCATTTGAAACAGAATGGAATCAAACACATGATACATCGGGTGATACAGGAGGTGGTAATACAGGAGGTGGAGGTCATGGTTATCAAGAATACGCTGAAGGGGGGATTGCTCTTGAACCCACTCAAGGAACGTTTGGTGAGAAAAAACCTGGAGAAGCTCTCATTCCATTAGATCGGTTATCTGAATTTGGGATGGGAAATGATGAAGTTGTGGAAAAATTAGATGTTCTCATTCGATTACAACAAGAAGTAAATGAACAAAGGGGGCATTGGATATAAATGGGTATTATAATAAATAAAGGTTGGTTGATTTTAACAAAGGGAGCTGATAGTATTAAAGTTTATTTTTTAAAGTTTACAGCTCAAAGAGTATTCATGGGATCACACATAGAACATTATCTTGGTGGAACACATTATTTCTATGATATGGGAGCACGATATTGGAATTTTATAATAAAGAACGTGATGTTTGACAGTCATACGGATATGAACAATGCGATAGTATATCTCGAGAATTGGCAAGACGCAGGAACGTTCACATTATCAGTTCAACGAAATTCTACAGGAGATTTTGTTTCGTTTGATGGGGATACTACAATTACGGTCGCGATTCCACAAGGGGGATTTTCATTGGAAAAACTTGCGGCGTATAACGATGATAATTACGTACTTACAAAACTTCAACTTGAACAGGCGGGATAATTTTATAAAGATTTCATAAAGGAGATAAATTAATGAAAAATTATGGATATACATATATAGAAATTACAAGTTCTAAAAAACCATATAATACTCATTTATGGTGGGTTGTATCAGAGTTTGTATGGTATATGATTGATTTTGATAATCAAAAAGTTTTATTAAAATCGATTAATAAAGGAGAATCTTGGGAAACAATTACAACTCGAGATAAAAACATTGTTTCAGCATGGTTTGATAGAACTAACTCAAAAATTTATTTTATGGATTGGACAGATGCTGATGATATTACAATATGGTATTTAGACTTATCCAATGATTCTGTTAATGTTGTTGGATCAGATATTGGAGATAATAATTCTCAGGCTGTTGATGTTTTTATAAGAGATAGTAATTTAGAAGTAATATTGAGAGATAGTTTTAATGGACAAATTGAAGTTTATAGGTGGGAAGATCCAAATTGGGTTTATAAAGATTTTGAAGTGGTTGGTGGGGTAACCCGTTATTGGTTTGGGGTTATAGTGGGAACGAGTATATATCTTTGTTTTAAAAACGGAGCAGATCTTGTTACTATAGGTATGTGGAATGGTTCAAATTTGAATATGTCTTTAGACTCTATTTCAGGATATGGTCGCCCTAATAATGAAAATCTTCTAGGAATTAGTTATGATGATTCTAATCTTTTATTTTTAATTATTAAAAAAGTATCTGATTCTAAAAATTATCTTTATAGTTATTCTATTTCTGAAAATACTTTAACTGAATATTCGGAATATAATATTGCTTTAATGTTAAATCGTAATGGATTTGGAATAAATCCAAATGACCAAGAAAATGGATTTGAAATTGATGGAACGAATATTTATAAAACATCTCAAAGTAAAAAAGGAGTTTTCCTCATCCAAGATATTTCATTAAGTGTTGATTTCACGGCAGGAAGTACAATTGTAGCAATAACGGATAATTACTTGTTTGTAGATAATTCAGGCACGATTGAGATATGGGAATATACAGACATTAGCAAAACTATTCTAAATTATTATCGAGTTGAACGAATGATGATGACGTATAGTAAAGCTGAAATCAATGGTAATATAGCGTGGCAAAAAAATCAAGTACTTGAATTATGGGATAATAGTGAGAATTTACTATTTAGAGGAAAAAGTTTTGAGGAAGTAGGACAAGGTTATGAACGTAAATATCATTTTTATGGATTAGAAAGGGAAGATTTGAATGCGAAGGTTACTTTAGATTATACAGGAGTGGCTACAGGAATACATACCATTGCAAAAGCTGCTATTGATCAAGTTAATAATTATTTATATTATGATGCAACAAGCATACCCGATCCAAGTATTACATACTCTCCTAAATATGATAGTTATTCACTAGACGAAATTCTCACAGAATTAGCTGATAAGATAGATGGGGGTTGGAGTGTTGATCCTGACGGAAAAGTATGGCTATTAAAACTTACTTCATTTACTGATTCGACAATAGTGTGTGATGAAACGACAGGAGATATATCAAGTCCGAAATATAATAAAGTAGCGACTACATATAATTACATACATTTATTTGGACAAGGATATATAGAAAGTGATGGTGATTCAAAAAATCAAGCTGATATTGATACGAACGGACTTAGTGAGTTGGTTCGATATTACGCTGGTTGCAATGATCTCACCGAATTACAAGAAATTGCAGCAAGTTTACTAACTAAAGATGGTATTGCTACAGAACCAATCCAAATTGAATTCATACGAAAAGCTACTGGATTTCAACGAGTAATGGAGACTTTGAACTTTGCATTTACGTTAATTGATGTAGCATTTTTCCAAATTGCGACTGACTATATCATTCAAGGAGTATATTATTATGAAGGAGATGTAGTTGGATTGTTATTAACAAATACATTATTTCAGGGAGGGAACGAAATTGAATCTTAGTGATATTGGAACGAAAGTAATAAGAAAAATACGTGAGATAGAACAACAAATTAGAAATCTCATATCCGATGATGTTTATGCGGTAGGTTGGGACGGAATTACGAATATTGCCCCTAGCAAAAACGCAGTTTATGATAAAATAGAACTTATCGCGGCGGCAGGGGGAGAGGTAAATACAGGTTCTAATGTGGGGACTGATGGAATTGGAGTTTATGATGGTAAAGTTGGTGTAGATTTACAATTTAGGCATATTGCTCCAGCAAGTTCAGCCATTACTGTTGTCGAGAATGGAAACGATATTGATATAGATTTGAGCCATTTAGGCATTGAAGACTTGACAGATCCTGGAGCTGATAGGATATTATTTTGGGATGATAGCGAAAGTAAAACCGATTGGTTAGTTCCCAATACTGGATTGGTGGTTGATGGTACAAATTTGAATTGTTCTATAACTCAATATACTAATAATGATGCGGATGCCAGAATAGCAGCGGCAAGTCATGATACATTATTAAATCCAAATGGTAATGCTGAAGAGCAACACATGACATCAGCCCAAATAACTGCTTTACACGCCGCCGTTACTGTAAACGCACCAATAGTACTTACAGGTCAAGACATAGAATTAAAAAATGATGCTAATGTTCAAATTACTGAAATAGATACAGGAGCATTGGCAGCTTCAGATACTACAATACCAACAAGTAATACTGTAAAAGAA
>Ga0307377_10006948_pt1 | contig 11758 bp, 8 predicted proteins | sample TR3MG_FD_202535 | JGI IMG/M metagenome (GOLD analysis project Ga0307377, IMG submission 202535) | Soil microbial communities from Risofladan, Vaasa, Finland - TR-3 | ecosystem: Environmental > Terrestrial > Soil > Coastal area > Acid sulfate soil | place: Finland: Risofladan, Vaasa | collected...
CTTTGACGGCCGATTTTTCACCGCGGTGCAGACCACCGGCATCTATTGTCGCCCAATCTGTCCGGCGCAAACGCCACGCCCGGAAAATGTTCGCTTCTATATCTCGGCTTCGGCCGCGGCCGAAGCCGGTTTCCGACCCTGTTTGCGTTGTCGACCCGAGTCATCACCGGGCACGCCTGACTGGCAAGGGCCATCCTCCACAGTGTCCCGGGCGCTCAGGCTCATCTCCGAAGGCGTCTTAGACGATTCTGGTGTGGATACATTGGCCCGGCGGTTGCACGTTGGACCTCGCCAACTACGCCGTCTGTTTGTGGCCCACCTGGGCGCCCCGCCCATCGCGGTGGCCCAAACTCGCCGGCTGCACTTTGCCAAGAAACTCATCGACGAAACGAATTTGCCTATGTCAGAGATCGCCTTCGGGGCCGGATACTCGAGTATTCGTCGTTTTAATGATGCCATCCAGGAGGTTTACGATCGATCGCCAACCGAATTACGGAGAGTAAAAAAAGACAAACAGTCTAATGGCGCCGGAAATATTCAATTAAAGCTCTCGTACCGGCCGCCATTTGATTGGTTATTCTTCCTACGATTTCTCCAATATCGGGCTATTCCAGGGGTCGAATCGGTCAGCGATGGGCGTTACCGGCGGGTGGTTCAAGTCGATAACAGCGCCGGCATTATTGAAGTTCGCTTGATCGAGGATAGCCCACAATTGCTATTGAGCGTGCCGCCATCATTGTCAAAAGGTCTGATGCGTATTTCGGAACAGGTTCGCACTTTATTCGACTTGAGAGCCGACCCCGCCATCATTACCGGTCACCTTGAACGAGACGATCGGCTGGCAACTCTGACTCAGCGCTACCCTGGTTTGCGTGTACCTGGCGCCTGGAATGGTTTTGAACTGGCCATCCGGGCCATTTTGGGCCAGCAGATAACTATCCAGGCCGCCAATACCCTGGCCGGCCGGCTAGTCAAGGCCTATGGAGAACCTCTGCCAGATGCAACAGATGACGATCTGGCCACCTTATTTCCGCGGCCGGAAAGCTTGGCTGAGGCAACCCTGGCAGATATTGGTTTGATGCCCAGGCGGGCTGAAGCGATTCGATCCTTGGCCCAAGCAGTTAGCGATGGCCGGCTACTCTTTGATACGGCGATTGGCCTGGAGCAGTCTGTCGAGCAATTAACAGCTTTGCCGGGCATTGGCCCCTGGACCGCCCATTATATTGCCATGCGCGCCCTGAATGAACCAGATGCTTTTCCGGCAGGCGACCTGGCTCTCCGCCGCGCGGCTGCCAATTCAAAAACCACGATGCTTACCGAAGCTCAACTTCGGCGTCGGGCGGAGGCCTGGCGTCCCTGGCGGGCATATGCGGCCATGTACTTGTGGCGACATTATGCCACTCTCTAAATTGGAGGTAAGAATGCTCACCGATTCGATTCGTTACACCGAGATGGATAGCCCATTAGGTCCCATTCTCCTGGCCAGGAGTACTTTTGGTCTTTGCCAAATTAATTTTCAAGCTGGGGAGGAGCCATTGTTCCCTGGGGATGGCTGGGTAAAAACCCGGGAAGGATTTGATGAAGCCCTGGTTCAACTGCGAGCTTACTTCAATCTCGAACTCCGCCATTTTGACCTGGCCCTGGCCCCAGAAGGCACGCCTTTCCAGTTGCAAGTCTGGGTCGCTCTGCAGACGATCCCCTATGGCCAGACGGTTTCATATGCTACGCTGGCAAAAAAAATTGGCCGGCCAACAGCTACTCGGGCCGTTGGCGCCGCCAATGGTAGGAACCCCTTGCCCATTGTGATCCCCTGTCATCGAGTGATCGGCAGTGACGGCCGCCTTACCGGCTATGGTGGTGGTATCCACTTAAAAGAAGCGCTGTTATCTCTTGAAGATCCGGAGTGGGAGAATTTTTATCAAAAACCAGGAGAGACCGACTACCAGATGAATCTCTTATGATTAATAGCCAGCCGGCCGGTCACTGGTCGGCGATTTCTACTTGCTTCGTGAGCTGATCGGCCTGCGCAGCGACTGCCCTCCTGTTAAGGATAGCGAAGACGCCGGAGATAGCGACCAGGAGTAGCGTGATAGAAGTTATCAACCCGCCGGCCATGAACACTTTGGGCACAAATTCCCATTCAACGACATGCACACCGGCCGGTACGCACACGGCTTTTATCGTTGTGTAGGCGGTCAACGTCTCGGCCAGCTGTCCATCGACGGTCGCTTGCCAGCCGGGGTAGTCCGATTCTGCCAGGACAAGCAATCCCGGCTCAGAACTGTCGGTCCGTATTCGCCAGAATCCAGGTTCAGCCACGATTATTTCCGCTGAACCGGGTTCAGTGGGCGCGGGTCCCAGCTGGCAGGCCGGCTCCTTTTTCAGCAAGGCCGTCGAGGTGGGGTTAAACTCAGACTGGTGTAACCGGCCGATGGCGACCTGGTCGTCGTTGATAATCTCGGCCGCATAAGTGAGACGGGCCAGCGGCATCGGGCTTGGGCGACGGTATACCCAAGTGCCACTACGTTGGCCCACCAGGCTAATGGCCTGGTCACCGCCGGTGTATTGGTCCAATGGCGCCGGGGATGCTACATACTCTACTGCTAATACATCATAGGCTGTTGATCGCGGATCTGGAACCGATGCTGCCAGCGCGGTCTGGGCCGCGGGGGCCAGGGCGACGTAACCAAACACGCTGTGAAGACCGACTTGCAGCGGGCCATTTTGGGAGAAGAGATCCACTCCCCAAGGCAATATCCTGGAATCCGTGTCGCCAACTATCTCCCGGGTGTCCACCCAGAATTGATCCGGACCGGCCGGTTCGACGCGCACAAACTTATAGGCAAATTGCCACATGTCCACTACCACCAGCAGGATGAGCAGCGCAGCCACCAACCGGCTGCCAAACGGCCCGATCTTTCGTTCGGCCAGGTAACTCCATAGCAGGGCGCCGCTCAAGAGCAGGAAGATCAGCCCGAATACGTAGCCATTGATTTGGTGCCACAAGCGGCCGCTCGTTTCGGTGGGATGAATGGCCATGAACGTTGCGCCGTTGGCGGCAATCGCGGCGATCCCGGCGACGAATATCAGGGCCAGGGTCCAGCGCAGGAGAGGAGCAAGGTTTTGAGCACGTTCTCCCAACGGTACGCGTCGCCACTGGCTAAGGTTGTGTCCTAACAAGGCAGTCACGGCGAACAGGTACAGGATTGCCGCCCGTCCGGGTGCGCGTACCAGCCGAAAAGGGGGGAGAAGGTCATAAAAAACCTTATAAAGCCCTCCGTACCGGCCCAGGGCCAGCCACAAGCCGCCAACCATGAGGATCAGGTAAAACCAGGTCAATCGAGTCGGTTTTTTTAGCGCCAGGACCAGGCTCAATAACGCTAGCAGGCCGGCGTAGTAAGTTAATTCTTCAAAGGTTGGCACGCTCCAGTAGCCAATCCGCGTCGGTTCGCCAAAGAACTCCGGAACAACCAGGGTTACCAGGTGGGCTGGCGGTAACGAATAGTCTGTGGCGAAATCGAAGTCGGCCAATGAGACACGCTGTGATGCAAGGCTGAACTGGACAAACGCAAATAGTTGCACGGCCGCCAGGCCCAATCCAACCAGGGTCATCAGGAACGCCTGACGGACCACGAGCCGGCGCTGTTCCCGTTTGGTCCACAACAGGTAGGCGGCAAAACTCGCCCAGATTAAACCAGCGTAAAGGATAGAGGGCACATGCCCAGATAAGATGGCCAGGCCCAGCGGGACGCCGGCAAGAATCGCGCTCCACCAGGTGCCTGTATTGATGCTCCAGGCCAGGGTTAACAGTAGCCAGGGTATCCAGGCGTACATGGCATAGACGATGGTGTGCCCGGCCCAGAGCCGGCCGGCGAGCAAACCGCTAAAGGCAAAGGTGATGCCAGATAGCAGGGCGGGCAGCCAATCGCCGCCCATATAGCGCACAAAGGCGTACATACCAAAGGCCGCCAGCCAGATATGGAACAGCATGTACCAGCTAAGGCCAATGTTCGTGGGCAAGATTAAGCTCAACCAGGTTGGGGGATAAAAAGTTCCGATTTGTGGGTCGGAGAGCAGGGGAAGCCCATTAAACAGATAGGGCGTCCAAAAAGGCAAACCACCACTTCTCAAGCCTTCGCGAACGGCTACTATGAAAGGATAATAGTAGCTACGGAGATCGTGTCCCCCCAGGATCTGTCCGGCCGGTGGAAGCAGCGTTTTGTTGAGGAAGACGAGGGCCAGGAGTAGAAAGAAAAGCGCGGCCACCAGGCTCTTACGGCTTCGAAGTTGCTCCATCCAGCGTGACATATTCAGGATTGTACCGGACTAGTAATTCCTGACTACCAAATATCAACGGTAAACGAAACGGGTCGCTTTACTTCAAGATTGCCGGCAGATAGGCGCTTATTTGCTCGCCAGTGGTGAAGGAGTTGGGGGTAGTGGATCGACCCGCAGACTAACAGGGGGACAAAACGTCCGGCAGCGTATAAAGCTAGTCACATCTGCCGGCATTGATGGCAAGGAACCATTCAGGGGGCAAACAATTCAGGAGTTCAATCCAGAAAAATTTTATCGACTTTGAACTGTTAACTGTCCGTAGATTCGGATCGACGAGCGTCGGCTACGAAATGGGCCAGGCGTGTGCTATAGGGCCTCGTGCCGTCGCTGGTTACGTAGGTCAGGTCGAGGTTGGCGTCGCTAAGCATGCGTTGCCACTCCCGTTGTTGGTTGGCGCCGCTTTTCGCCAGGGTGATTAGCTCCTGGCGCAGCTCTTCAGCTTTAATGCGCAGAGTTGCCCGGTCGTTTCGTTCCAAGGCGAAATCGCCGGCCAGCTGAAACGACTGGGTATAGATGCGGCGCACGGCAGCCTCGGTCGTCTCTTCCGCACCAGATAACTCATCGGGACGATTACTGTCTGCCAGAAGGAAGATGAGGCCGCTGTTGATCTTGCCGAGAGCGTTTTCCAGGGCCGGGCGCTTGGAGGCTGGTTGGCCTTCGACCTGCTCCCGCAGCGCCGGGGTGAGGGTCTTTATCTCCTGTGATCGTTGCCAGCGGGCAGCCTTATCGCCACTCTTTGCTAATGTGTCAGAAGTCAGTTGGCGGACTTCGTCGCGTAATTGAAAGATAGTTTCTTGAAGCTCATTGCCCATTATGTTGCCTCTATGATTTCCCGGACGCGGTGGCGGGTTCTCGTTCGCCAAAATACCTCGTGGGTGCGGGGCTCTATGGCCGTGCGAATGGCTGTTTTCGTCAGCGGCGGGCTGGAATCATAGATTGTCTGAATGCCTGCCAGATCTTCGTCACTCACCCAACCACTGAGCAGCTCATTGATGCCGGCGATGTTGGTCCGGGCAACCGTGTCGCGCAGCAGGCTCAAGCCGCCAGCGAAGTCGTTCGCATCGAGTAGCGCCTTAAGCGTTGCCCAACCGTTTTCATCGTCAACGGCCGTATTGTACTGGGAGATCATCGTCGCGGCGCCGCCAAAGTAGGCACTGGTAATTGTCTCGTCACCGATCATGTCGGCTAGAGCCTGGACGACCTCCTGCTCCCGTTGGTAGGTGTTTTCAGAACCGGCCACGGATTCGCCAGCCTGTTGCACAGCGCGCACGGCCAGGCGCTGGGTCACACCTTCGTTAATAATCTCGCCCACATCTGCCCTGAAGCCGGCCCCAGTGTTGATGTGCAACATTTCGTGAACGGTTGCCGTCGGGTCGGTGCCGGAAGAGTCTACCCAAATATTGGTTCCCGGTTCCGGCTCGGCGAAGGCATTCATCCGCGTGCCCGAGGCAATGTCGTCGGCCTCGGCGTCGCCTATTGCCCAGGCAGTGCCATCAGACTTGTTGACGTTGTGAGCAATACACCATTGGTCATATGCGGCGTACAAGGCTTGAACATTGGGCACCACGGTGATATTGCCTGGTATGATTGCCCCAGCAACCTCGCCAAAGGCGTCGGACAAAGCTTGTTGGGCAAAGGCTGTGGTCATTGTGCCGGTTAGAACCGGGGCTGGGGCCGGGGTAGCCTCCGCTGCCGGACCTGCCTCCGCTGCCGGGCCTGCTTCAGGTGCTGGACCAACCTCGGGACCTGGAGCCGGAGCGGGACCTGGACCTGCCTCGGGTGCCGGAGCTGCTTCAGGAGCTGGACCAGCGGGTGACGGGGCAGAGGCTGGATCCGTTTGACTCGGCCCGGACGCGCCTTCTTTGTCTGCTGGCGCTTGCACCGCAGTCCCACTGCGAGCCTTATCGATGTCATCCACGGCGGCGGGGGCCTGGGGTACTAACTCCGCACCCTCTGGATGGCGCTGGACGAAGCCTTTTCCTTGGCTCTCACCGTGGACCTCAACCGCCACCTGGGAAGCAACCTTATTGCCCAAGTGACGCTGAATGGAGGCAAAGGATCGCTGCCGCGCTTCCTTTCCCCAAGTCCGCCGAACCCGGTCTGTAACCTGTTGCAAATCAGGCGGATTATCACCGGCTCGAAGTTGAAATCCTGCAGTATCAACGCCTGGACTATCGGGTTTGAGTTCTTCAACCTCTTTCGCCACGAGCGGAAGAGGTTTCTTTTGTGACCGTTCGGCTGATTGGCCATGCTCAGAGGCCATTGTCACCTCCATGGGTGTTTCAGGGTTTCTAACTATTCTTAGGTGAGTCAGGACTATTAGCTAAAGTATAGGACCTGGGCGCCGGACCGTCAACAGATGTATCAATTAATTACTGTGCTTGCCACCTCCCATTATTTCATATTCCTTACCCACCAAAACCGTAAACTGCTCAGGATGTGAGGTGGAAATTTAGCTAATACTTAATGGGAATCCCCAACCATGTCTGTGAGCTGGCGTGGCCCAGCTATTGGGACTATACTTGTCTGAGATACAGTGGCAGTGAGTGGCATTTCTACATGATTCCTGTTTACTGGAATTTGGGAAAAGCCGAACTGTCGACCACGCCCCGCCTGGCCCAACTTTGAATCGCTTGGCAGCGAGCTGCCGCATGGAGCCTTCGTTGAATGGGTAGCATTTTGTCCTCCAGGGAGAACCGTTATCCGGTTACGATCTTCAAGCGGTAAGTATAAACGAATAATATGAGTGAAATAATTGGAAATGCGCTGGTATCTTCCTGGGAGGATATAACCAGAGAACTTAAGCGGATTAAATTGGTTCAACAAAAACCGTTGCCGGCTTCGAGGGAAGAGTACCTGCAAAACATCAGTCAAGGCACAGCCTTTCTAACTTATGATTTTGGCATTGACGGCGTCTCGATTGAAATCGCCAAGTATGCTCGTGCTTTAGAGAGCATCTACAGGCCTTACGGAGAAGTGCCGTTGCATTTCATCGCCGGTGACTTTTCCCCCCAGGCCGGTGTAATCCTTAAATCTCACTGGTCGCGCTTCAAAATTGAGGGCATCAACGGTTGGTCTAAATGGGACAATGAAAAATGGTTCGCTGCCTTGTTCTTTGAGGACATGCCGGCTGGAAGTCGACGCTCGTCAGAGCTGGCAGCGGAGATATACCGGCAGGCGCGGGAGATTGCTGCCCAACTTGGCGAATACCTGATAGCCCATAAGATCAGCTTGGTAATCCCGGTAAATGTCGCTTCGAATCCTGGTAACCCCGCGCTTACACTCGCCTTGGTCTTCATTACGGAAGCCCTGGGAATCGTTGTGGTCAGCTCCAATCACGATTTTTACTGGGATGGCGGGAAACCGTCCGCAGATAGAGAGCCGGGGGAAGAGCCGGGTGGAAGAGACCATTTTTTCCGAAACATCGAGAACCAGCCCTTCTTTTCCTTTTTTCGGATGTTATACCCATGGCGAGGCCGGAGATGGTTGCAGTTGAACATCAACAACAGGCAATCAGAGAGACTTACGAACGAGTTTGGATTTCCGCCGCGGAGAGTCTTCGAGATCCCGACCTGCGTCGGCAATAAACTGTTTGACGATTACACAGGCGAGGACGTCAAACATGCCCGCCTGCGTATGGCAAATATCCTCTTGGATGGAGATACCAAGATCCATCCTCGCTCGCTCAGTAGGCATGAAAGGCTTCTCGATCAATGGATGGATGCCCAAATCCCTCTGATAATTGGCGCCCGAACCGAACTCAGCCTGGATCTCATGGCGGACGATATCATTTACCTGTTGCAACCTACGCGCGTGATTGCCCGCAAGCGCATTGAAAAAGGCGTCGAATTGATCCAGGCCTTGCTGCAAGGCCCTCTGCGGACCATCATTGAGCAGAAGCCAAGTCAGCAGATAGTTTTGCATGTCACAGGTCCAACTCCGCTCGAGCACCAGGATGATCTTGAAGTGATTCTGTATGCTTATCGCAACCTGATCGACAACCTGCCTCCCGACATTGGCGATCGGGTTTTTTTGGCCTTCTCTGGTGGTCACGAAACCCATCCATCCTTTGAGGAACAATACTTCTCCGATATGACTATCATCGATATCTATCGCATGGCCTCGGCCGTTTTATTCCCCAGCGAGATCGAGGGCCGCGGATTGCCTATCATCGAGTCAGGGGCTGTGGGCATACCCATCATCTGTAGCCGCTACCATCCCGAGGAGGTATTCGCCGACGTGATAGGCGAGGATTTGCCGGAAGAATTGAGAATCCACTACCTTCTTTTTCCTGAAGACAACTTTTCTGAGGATTTCCTCAACGAAGTTGTGCACCTGTTAACGGTTCCGGAAGCATGGACGAAATGGCGTGACCACAATCGTCAGGCGATTCGGCATCGTTTTAGCGTGGAGGTGCTAAGCGCTGCGTTCCAACAATTGCTCGAGAGCTCGTATGAAATTGCGTCATAATGGCACGAAAAGTTCTTTTCTCTGAGAATCTGAGCCGCTGATCCCCGTAGATGGCCCCAGGTTGCACGAAAACTCGAATAAAAGATATTTCTTGGATTGGAGATATATTTGAACATAGGATTTATTGAAGATACGCCGCTGCATGGCGGTACTCAGATTTGGGTTAACGAGGCCTTGCGCGCTTTTCTGGCCCATGATCATGAGGTTACATTGCTTGCGCCCACAGGGAGCTGGATAGTCGATCAATGCACTAATTCGGGAGCGCAAATTTTCACATACGACTGGGATGAAGTTGTTCTTGAACGTGCTGAGGACATCCAGATTTGGTCGGAGGCGATGCGTCGGTGCGATGTGGCCGTTTGCACAGTCCACCCACCCAGGGAAGGCTTTCATTGCTCAGTTTTTGCGGCCCGCTGCATCGCCGCGTCCGGTCTGAAGACCCATCTCATCCCCAAGACGGGCACTATCGTTCCAGAATATGAGCGCTGCTTTTATCGACCCGACGAGACGATAAACTCCTCGGTCATTGCCATAGCCGACTTCACCCGTCAATATCTCATCGATACCTATGACATCCCCGGAGAGTTAATCGCTCTCATTTATCAGGGCGTGGATACCCGGCGTTTCACTTCCACTGCCGATGGTAAGCTGGAGGCGTTAAAACGCTATCCATTACCGGAAGGAGCCGCCCCAGTCCTCGCTTCTGTGGGATCTTTTGAACAGCGCAAAGGCCAACCGGTGTTACTTGAAGCTGTCAGGCAACTGGCGGCCGGTCCGCTGCCAGACATTCACCTGTTGCTGGTTGGCGATGGACCCGATAAGCTCATGCTCCAGAAATTGGCTGAGGATCTGGAACTGGGCAAGCATATTCGCTTCTTTCCCTTCACTACAGAACCTAATTATATATTCGAGCGTGTGAACATCACAGTTTTACCAAGCCTATACAAAGAGGGGCTTCCCAACGTTTTGCAGGAATCAATGGCCATGAATGTTCCGGTAATCTCATCAAATATAGGCGGGGTGGCGGAAGTCGTATTCGATGGGCAGACAGGATATATGGTCGAGCCTGGCGATAGTGAGCAATTAGCCCAGGCAATTGTCACTCTCTGGACAAATCAGAGCGCATATCGGAGAATGTGCACCCAGGCTCGCGACTTGATCACAGAACGATTCGATAAAGAGAACCAGTTTGAGCAATTTCTCACGTATTTTCAGAGTATTATAGGAGTACTTCATGGTGAATAAGGCGCTGAATATCGGTTTTATCTCATTCCGTTTTGCCGGGACCGATGGCGTTTCATTGGAAACATCCAAGTGGGCTCAAATTCTCGAAGAGATGGGCCACACTTGCTATTATTTCTCCGGCCTTTCCGACCGGCCTGAAGAGCGCAGTATGGTCGTGGCAGAAGCCCACTTTCTTCACCCTGAGATTCGCGAGCGCTATTATCGCTTTTTTAGAGAAGTCGTTCGCACAGGGGATGACACAGCCTGGGTCCATGTTCGAACGGAGTATTTCCGAAAACACCTTTCCCAATTTATCCGCGAGTTCAATCTTGATCTGTTGATCCCCCAGAACCTGCTTTCTTTTCCTTTGAATATCCCCCTTAGTTTGGCACTGACCGAAATCATTGCCGAGACAGCCATCCCCACTATCGCTCACCATCACGATTTTACCTGGGAGCGCAAACCGCTGCTCGTGAATACCGTCGGTGATTATATCTCCATGGCTTTTCCTCCTGACTTGCGATCCATTCAACACGTCGTCATAAATACTGAAGCCAGGCACCAACTCGCCCGGCGAAAGGGGGTCAGCTCGACCATCGTGCCTAATGTCATGGATTTTGACAACCCGCCGTCTGAAGCAGACACATACGCGGCCGACATTCGACAGGCGCTTGATTTGCAGGACGACGAGTTATTTATTATTCAACCCACTCGAGTTGTGCAGCGTAAAGGCATCGAACAGGCCATCGAGTTGGTCAGTCGTCTAGATATGAAAGCCCGACTGGTTATCACCCATGCCTCCGGCGATGACGGCTCTGAGTACTTAACGCGAATTAGAGAATATGCCCAACTACTGGGCGTCAACCTGCTCCTTGCCAACGATATTTTTGATGAATATCGTGGACAAACAGATGACGGTCGCAAAATTTATAGCCTGTGGGACGCTTACCCCATGGCCGATTTAGTAACCTATCCCTCAACAGTGGAAGGATTTGGCAATGCCTTTCTGGAGGCTTTGTATTACAAGCGGCCGATTGTGGTGAACGATTACACCATATTCAAAACAGACATCCGGCCGAAGGGATTCAAGGTGATTGAATTCGATGATTACATCACCGACGAGACGGTTGAGATGACCCGAAGAGTCCTGGCGGACCAGGAGTACCAGACCCAAATGTGCCAGCATAATTATGAGTTGGCCAAACGCTATTTCTCCTATTCGGTTCTGAGAAACAAACTTCAGATGCTTCTGGACAACGCCTTTGGCACCAATAATTACTAGCTGGTGGTGACAGGTAGTTTAGATTCCAGGTATGAAGATCACCTGTGAACAGCAGAAGTGGCCTGTCGTTGGAGCTTTTGCATCAGGTCTGCGCTGAATATGGATTTTTTCGTTGAATTCATGCTTGGATTGCGGGTAAAAAAAAGTATGAGATCAGCGGCCGGCCACGTCAACCAGTCGACTCAACGGAACAATATCGTTGATGGGAGCTACTACGTCAAGATCAGGAACGTATTCACAATGGATGGCCCATCTTTGGGTGTAGGCAGAATAACAGTATTACCTCTGTTCCACTAAAGGCAGATAGACATTCCAGCGTGTTTCCTGGGTGGGACGGCCGCTGAGGAAACCGCCTTCCAACTCAAAGCGTGATCCCCCTTCCACATGACCAGCTACCGCCTGTCCAATGCTGCTGCTCAGGGTGAAGGGGGATCACGCTTTGAG
>Ga0307377_10006950_pt1 | contig 11757 bp, 13 predicted proteins | sample TR3MG_FD_202535 | JGI IMG/M metagenome (GOLD analysis project Ga0307377, IMG submission 202535) | Soil microbial communities from Risofladan, Vaasa, Finland - TR-3 | ecosystem: Environmental > Terrestrial > Soil > Coastal area > Acid sulfate soil | place: Finland: Risofladan, Vaasa | collected...
TATGTTTATTGCATATAATCTAAAGCGTATTGGTAATATTTTGACCAGAGATCGGCTGAGAGAGTATCTGAGGATACTTATTTCACTTTTTTTAAGCATTAAAGACCTTGTCAGACTAAAAATCGATCATTCTAAGACAATTTTCCCCCGGCTATCAGTCTGGAATATCAAATTCCCGGGCTTGCTTATACCTGCCTGAATCAGAAGAATATTTAACTCCCTGGAAAGGTTAATAGACAAACTCCCGTTATAGCCAATGTGAACGTTCTCAGCGAGATAGGCTCTGCCAAGACAAATACGTAATGTACCGCGACCGCGCCTTTGGCACATTTGCTTTTGCGCGAAACACAACCCAACGCACATGCAAAAGCAAAAGAGCCAAAACCCCTCGCTCCTTTTTGTTAGATTTGTACACACTGGCTATAACGGAACGAATAGGAAAAATCGTGAAAGACATCGTGACATCAACATTTATTATTTTTAAAACATAATCAGCCCCTATGGAATTCTTCATAAATAAAATTGGGACAGCATGCGATGATCTTAATAATCTTTATCTAAAAACTTTGTCCCCTAACTTTCAGGGGAATTCCTATATCAGAAAAAACCTTGAAGTAAATAGAATTCTGACGCAATATTTTAGTTCAAACAACGATTTAGAAAGACACTTAATAAATTACTTCCTATTAATTTCAAGAGAGAGAAAGAGAATCGGAGTTAGTGATGGTAAGTATTGGTTATTCCGTTCAGCAATAGCATCTTTAAGCAAGTATTTTAGACCAAGCATTGACATTTTAATGACTCAGTATTATGAAAGATCTTTAATAATTCTTGAGCATGAACTAAATAAATCAATTACAGAGTCCTCAAGTTTGCATAGTAAAATTATACATGCTTCAGATAAAATCAATCAAACTATAAAAATAAATTTAGGATTTAATGATGATCAAGAGAGCCAAGAAAAATGCAAAGCTATCATGAAATTATCCTTAATCTCTCTTGCGGATAGAATGAAAAATGTGGAATCTACTAACGCCTATAGCCTATTTAAAGAATTTTCAACCTGTTTAATAAAAACAATAATTACCAATACAGATATTCCAATTTTATAACTAAAATCTTTAGTTATTCCAGCTAAAGTACTTCATAAAAAATAGTTTCTCTGAACTATAAATCGTTGATATAAAGAAGACAATAATTTTATCAATCGCTGCAATATCTTTTGTAGCACAGACTTTCGGACAATAATTAATTTCTATTTTTACATTTTATAAGTTTGAGGTAGCAGACTAAATACTTAAATTTGTTCATCCTGATTTTTTAATTTTTCAAAAATAAAGAATTCAATAACTTCAAACCTCGCCCATGAAATTCGAAGAGATTTATCAACTGAAACGAAAGAATCCTTATGAGTATTCTAAATTACATCAAGTAATTAAAGATCTATTTGAAGATGCTATGGCCCAAATTCAGAAAGCCGATGAAAAAATCAATCCCCAAAAATATGAGGAAATTGAAAGAAAATATCAGGCAGCACTACATGGTAAATATGTAACTAAACGAAATATTGGTAGCTCAGATCCAGAAAAAGATATAATGGATGCTCTAGAAAACGGAGAAGGAGAAAAATTCGGTTTTTGAACTATGGACTTAAATGAAATCATATTTAACACAAAGGAGGAAATGGCTGAGTGGTTGGTCATGAATATTAAAGAAAGATATGATCAAGAGGAGCTTATGTTTGAAGGATTGATGTATTTTCATGAGACTGGTAAGTATTACATTAAATCCAGAATTATTCCTGTAAAACTTCATAAGACAGTTCAAGATGATACCGGTGAAACCTTGTACCTTGAGGATTATGGGAAACCTGAAATAAGTAGGCCTGGCGAAAAAAGAGTATATTACAAAAAGTCAAATACAAAACCAGGAGTATCATATGTTATGCCACTCTGGATGTGGATTAAGCTTCAATCAGAACCTGAAGAAATTATTGATCTAGATGGCCTTACTATTTAAATAATTTTATTCAATTGATTTAGGGTAGTTTTTATTCCACAATGCTTCATATTTATTAAATATCCCTTATCAAGACTCAGACGATGAGAAAATATAGTAATAATACCAAATACGTGATTTATCAAAATATTCATACTGAACATTATTATGCTGTTGCAATTGCTGAAGTAATTAAATTAGATATACACCACAGTGATATGGACAATTTTCTTTACGCCCCTGAGGATTTGTCAGTGGACTGTATCCCGGTCTCCTTTAACAGAAATAACGGAATGATAGATTTTGAAAATAATAAAATAAGAATTAATGTCCATAATCTTAAAAAGCAGTCAATTACTATATCTGATTAGCCATTCTATTACTTCAAACATATTCAATATCTAAAATAGGCATATTTAAACTCTGAAATAAAACATGCTAATTTTACTTGTTTCTTATATCTCATTGGGAATCATATCTATTATCATTGGACCAGTTGCAGGCGAAATCAATGATTTGATTAGACAGATTAAAACTTCAACTTCCAATACAAAAAGAACGAATCAAAAGCATAAAGTTATTATTGCTAAAATTACATTAGGTGTTTTTACCATTTTATTTTATCCATTACTTTACCCTATAATTTTTCACCATCTTAAGAGCCTGAGAAGACAAAAACAATTAGATAATGTTAAGCTTCTCGATTACCGACTTTTTTTCTTTAAAATAAGCGGTTCAGGTGTTTTTTCATGCAACGATTGTAGTTTTAATCAAAAAATAATAGCACATCTCCATGGAGCAAAAGGCTGGCAATTATCAGGCTGCCAATGTCAAACATGTGGTAAATTTCATAAAACAGAAAACTATTCAAATAACTTAGAAAGACAAAAGTGTGACTGTGGTGGAATTCTAGAAAGAGACAATCCAATTTTTTGTCCTAAGTGTCGATCGTTTCAGGTTGGATATGAAATGCGAATCATAACATGAGACGAATATTCCTTTTGCAATCACATTTAAAAGCCACACAGGCTGATACACAACCAAAGCTTTTAAAAGAGCTTGCAAAGAGAAAATCCTGCATACCAAGACTCAAAGATCTGTTACATCCTGATAATTTTAAAACAACACTGGCTATAACACGGACAATAAAGGTAAGTTGTTTGTCATGCTTTTTGCATGACTCTGAGCCATTTACCAGGATCGGTAATAAATCCGGCACCCGGATACGCACAGCTACACTAAATATAAATTTTGCACCATGATAAATTTGTCGCTTCAATCAAACTTACACCGCGACACTGCGCCAGTGCCTTTTCTGGGCTTCATCTACCGGGACTATTTCCCGGCCGCCTATCAAACTTGTACCGCGACCGCGCCTGCACGCAATAAAAATTGTACCCGTGCCGATAGCTATCGGCAGGCAAAAAGCACGCCATACTTGTCTTGCCACCGGGACTATTTTTCGGCTAAAGCACCGGGATACGTAGCCGGATGGCTGCGCCAGGTAACACAACCTCCCTTTATTGCCGGGCCGTTATATGTAAGGTGCTAAATCCCAGACAGTTTGAGAGAGCTAACATTCACCCTACATATAACAGCATAGGGGTAATAATTGCTATAAATGTGCCAGGACTCCAACGCACAAGCAAGAGTTTGGCAGCCGCCACCGCGACACCTGACGCCGCTGCCAAACACATGCTTTTTTCCCATCCGGACTAATATGTCACGATAAAAATCTGTTACTTTTAGAATGGATTAGACAAATAACTTAAATACAAAATACTTTAACATGACTCTTATATTGAAATCAGTAAGACAAACCCTTATAATCCAAACTTCTATGAAAAAATTCATCTCAATTCTACTTGGGATAATTATTACAACCTCCTGCAACAATTCTAAAAATCCAAATGAAGTAGGCACTAAAGTTGTCACCTCCACTGACTTACCCTACCATGTTGATATTGAACAAAACCTAACATCTACCAAATCTGTCCCGCTAAGTAGTATTGGAAAGCAATTAGAATATATCCCATTGGAAACAAATCCAAATTGTATGATTGAGAGAATCGAACATATTAGCTTCAGTGAAGACTTCATATTCATAGCTGATTATACTAAGATTCTTCAATTTGACCGAAAGGGTAAGTTTTTAAGACAGATTGGAGCAAATGGCCGAGGACCGGGTGAATATATTGGAATTACAGGATTTTGCATCGACAAAAAAAATAGAAAAGTATTTGTTAATCAATGTAACGCTGGTTGTGAAATATTAGAATATGATTTTAACGGATCATTCATCAAATCTTTTAATCAACCTTGGAGGTCATACCAGTTCATTGTTTATGACACTACTGGAATTATTTTTTATTTGACTCACGATAACGATTCAACTGTTTATTCAAAATACAATTTTTATATAACTGATTATGAATCCAACCCAGTTTATAAAATTAAAAGACACTTCATACGCAAAAGCAATATAGCTGCCAGGTTAATACCATTATATTATTTCAACAACATACTACATTTTAAACAGTACACTGTCGACACATTGTATACATTGGAAAATGAGAAACCTAAGCCTTATGCAATCTTTAAGTTAGGGAAATCAAAGTTGGACCCAAATATTATGTTTGATGGTCGCAATCCAAATGTTGCTCAAATGATTAAAGAAATTGCGAATTATTTTGAAATAAGTAAAATATTAGAAAATGAAAATTACTTATTTACAAATATAGCTTTTGGAGTAGCCGATTCATCAAAGCATTGCATCTTCAATAAACAATCGGCCGAAACAACAATTATTGAAGACGTTGGTTTTAAAAATGATATTGATGCGGGGATTCGGTTCTGGCCTAAATATATCTATAATGACAGCATCCTAATTGATTATGTTGATGCTTTCAAATTCTTAAGTATGCTTAAAAATGGAGAATCAAATAGCTCAAAAGGAGAGGCTAATAATCGCATTGATAAGCTTGAAATTCTGAAAATGAACTTAACAGAGAGCTCTAACCCGATTCTCATTGTCCTTAGATGACTCTTTTACTAATATCCTATATTTAGGAGACTGTAAAACCACATCCCGCAAACAACACAAATGAAAGCAATTTTAATTCCAAAGTTTGCGGGAAGAGGTTTTCAGTTCCAAACCTGCAAGTATAATTAGATTGAGAACTTAACGAGACAGTTTCCGTACATCTGGACAGTTTTAAAATTAACCCTACATATAACACGGATGGTATAATTAATTGCCTTCGGCAGCCCGTATAGCCTCATTATCAGCCCTTAAAGTCTATCCACGCAACTTTATTTCACTTATTAAATTCTGTGTACCATGACTAATCCTGCTCCCGAGACAAAGTTAATAGGGCTACTGGCCAACGCGCTGTTGTTTCGGTTTTTGCCCACCACTTATTAAATTCACCGTGATAAAAAACCTTCTGCCAACCTACCGGGACTATTCCTTTACCGTGTTCAACCTGGATAATAAAACTGCTCGTCCGTCTACCGGGATTAATTCCTTACTCAACTTCACCGTGATAAGTAATTTCTACGCCATATACCGGGACTTTTGCAAAAACCTCTCCAACACCCTGACAAGGACGGCACCTAATTATACCACCGGGCCGTTATGTTTAAGCGGACTGCGCATTTCTGGACAAATTCGCCTTAAGATCAAGTTTTTACCCGTCGTGACAGATTCCGCCAAAACATAGCCGAACAAGTCGAATTTGATATAAATCATGACAAATCCTTACCTCTTATCGGACTCAATTATCTGGATAACTTTATCATTACACTGAAATCCTGCCCATCTATCGGGACTATTATAAAGGACAAATTTTCCTGGACGATCTAACAAAAGTAAATGACCATAACAATTATTATGAAATATTACAAAAAATATTTATTGACCTACTGCTCTGAAATAGATGCCTTTAGCACGTAATGTTCATAATCATACTAATTAATAACGTACTTATCCGTTATTTATTTGTTTTTTTAGTTGCATTACTGATATTTCCGTTATATCTTTGCAAAAACAGTTACTACAATGAATAAACTTACCACAAAAGAAGAAGAGGCTATGAAGATCCTTTGGAAAGCTAAAAAAGGATTCATTAAAGATCTGATTGACCTTTGTCCGGAACCGAAACCATTATATACAACCTTTTCGTCAGTTATCCGAATACTTGAGGAGAAAGGCTACATAGGCCATAAAGCCTATGGTAAAAATCATGAGTACTTCCCACTTGTTAAGAAGGAAGAGTATAGGAAAATTTATATGAAAGAGGTCGTCAGCGATTACTTTGGATCATCATATAAAAATGTTGTTTCATTTTTTGTGGATGAAAAAAAGTTAAGTATAGATGACTTAAAAAAAATAATTGACATTATTGAGAAAGGAAAGAAAAATGGATAATTTACTCTTATACCTGCTTAAGGTATCAGTTGTGACTATGCTGTTATACCTATGTTATATACTTTTTTTCAGTAAGGATACATTTTATCTTCGTAACAGGATTTTCCTGATTGGACTGCTGCTGCTTTCCATTATTATACCGTTACTGAATGTTTTCAACATATTTGTCACTGAGTCTTCAATTGAAAACACAAACTCAATAAAAAGCATCATTTTATCTGGGACTAGTCTTGAAGCAACTGTTTCAGAAAAGATTACTTCATTCGATTTAAATAGCATATTGATTTGGATCTATTTTTTAGTTACAGGTCTTTTCTTATTACGAATATTATCGAGCATTGCACAAACTTTTATGATAATTCAAAAGGGAACTATACAAACTACTAAGTTCCCTAAGGTTGTTTTGTCCGAAATGGAGCATCCACCTTTTTCTTTCTTCCCTTACGTAGTTATTCCAAAGAAAACCTTCGAAAACGGTGACTATTTGGAGATTCTTGAACATGAAACTGCACATATCAAGCAAGGACATACTTTTGATTTGCTATTTTCCGAATTACTAATTGCCTTTCTATGGTTCAATCCATTTATGTGGCTCATAAAAAGGTCAATCGTACTAAACCATGAATACTTAGCAGACAATTTTTCATTAAAAAGTTCTTGCAATGTAAAAGAATATCAGTATAAACTTCTAAACATCCCAACTAGTCTAATGAATGTCCCATTAGCTCATAATTTCTCAAGTTTAATTAAAAACCGAATTGTCATGATTAACAAAAAGCCAACACGCAATTATGCTACTCTGAAGAGTTTAATTATTCTTCCGGTAGTAGCAATCCTGTTTGTTATGTTTTCATTCAAACCGGAGTCCAACATAACAAATACTGGTAATCAAAAACCACAATTCTCAAAGACTTCTGAATCTGAGATTTTGGTATTTCTTGCAAAGAATACTGGCTATCCACAGGAAGCGAAAAGTTCTTCCGACACAGGAAAAGTATTTGTGGTTGTAAAAATGAATAAGGGTGGAGTAATAAAAGAATGTAAAGCTTTTACTGACAAAAAAGCTGTCAATGTTCCCCTGTTGCCAGAAATCGTAATTGTAGGTTATAAACCATCTGGTGGAACAAGTGCAGCAAAAAGTACAAAAGCTACTTCGAACGAACATCCAACATTAAAGACTGAATGTCTTCGGGTCACTAATACTCTTTCAGACGTTAAAATACCTGAGTGGAAGGATAAGGATATGGAATTTGCAATCCAATTCAAGTTTGCACTCAAATAGATACTAATTTTAGCAATAAGCTAAATATCAGATTTTATGGACATTTACTATACCTGGACAACCGTCTGGGTATACTGATTTAGGGCTGATTTAGATAATTACATCATGACAATGACTAATAAACGCCTAAACATAACACGGACAATAAAGGTAAGTTGTTTGTCATGCTTTTTGCATGATTCTGAGCCACTTACCTGGACTCGTAATAAACCCGGCACCCGGACTCGCGCAGCTGCTTGCAATAAACATTCTGCACCATGACAAATTTCTGGCTCCGAGACAACTTGTACCCCCGTTACTCACTACGTTCGCACGGGGCGGGCGCGACACTGCGCCAGTGCCTTTTCTGGGCTTCATCTACCGGGACTATTTCCCGGCCGCCTATAAAACTTGTACCGCGACCGCACCAGCACGCAATAAAATTTGTACCATGATGGCAAAAAGCACGCCATACCTGTCTTGCCACCGGGAGAATTTCCCGGCTAAAGTACCAGGACCGGTAGCCGGATGGCTGCGCCAGGTAACACAACCTCCCTTTATTGCCGGGCCGTTATAGCCAATGTGCATACAACTAGATAGATACAGCATATAATTAAAGCACTAATCTATAATTAGTCAGTTTATCTGAAACGAATATATCTCGCTAAATAGGTATTTTTAAATAAAATACACTAAAATAATGCCTATAAAGAGAAAATATCGTTATATTTACATAAAAAACTTATGTTAATAAGATTTGTAGTTACCAATTTCCTTTCTTTTAATGGAGAAAGTGAATTCAACATGATTGCAGGGTCATTTAAAACTCACAAGCATCATGTTTATAATGCTGGGAAAGTAGATGTTCTAAAGTCAGCAGTTATTTATGGGGCAAATGGTTCAGGGAAATCAAACCTAATGAAAGCAATACGCTTTGTCCAAGAAACTGTTCGTGAAGGTGGTATAACACAGCCAGTAGATGATAAGAAATTTAAGCTAAATAAAAATAACTCTAAGAAACCCATTTCGTTTGAGATTGAATTCTCATTAAATAATAAAATTTATTCATATGGCATTAGCTTAAATCACTTTGAGATAACTGAAGAATGGCTATACGAATCAGGAATAACGGTGGAGGATAAACTTATTTTTGAACGTAAATTAGCTGAAAATGGGAAAATCAGTATAAAAATGGCTGATAAATATATTAAGACACAAAAAGAAAAAACGCTGATAGAACTTATAGAAGAAAATATCTTACAAAAAGAGAAACTACTATTAGGGTTGACTAATTACTTAAAAATCGAAGAGATTAAATTAGTACACGATTGGTTCGTTACAAAACTTATAGTAATATTCCCTGGCACAGAATTTCAGGGTATTTTGCCTTTACTGCTTTCCTCTCCAGAATTAAAACAACATTTTGATCAATTATTGAAAACCTTTGACACTGGAATAAATCAATTAACTTCAGCTTCGATAGATTTTGATAAGTATGAGATCGATCCAAAGGATAAAATGACAAGAAAAGAAATCGAAACTCATATGAAAACCGCACCTTTTTTGATTAATAATGAATTAAATTCAGTAATTATCAGAGACAATGGGAAATTAGTTGTGAAAAAAACGATTTCATTTCATAAGGATAATGAGGGGAATAATATACCATTTATGATCTCAGAAGAATCTGATGGTACAAAGCGATTACTGGATTTTATTCCTGCACTTTTCAACTTACTGCAGCAAGATTACACATATCTTATTGATGAAATAGATAGGAGCTTACACCCATCATTATTGTGTGCCATGATTTGCAAAATTATGGCAGATCAAAATACTAAAGGACAGCTTATTTTTACTTCTCATGAATCAAATCTATTAGATCTTGATATTTTCCGTCAGGACGAAATTTGGTTTGTGGAAAAAGATAACAAATCAGGTGAAACCAAAATGTATTCTTTAAGTGAATTCAAGCCACGTTACGATCTCGATATCAGAAAAGGATACCTGAAAGGTCGCTTTGGAGCTATTCCTTTTTTAGCAAAACTCCATGACTTAAACTGGGACAATTATGGGGCATAAAAAGCGTGGTTATAAAAGGGATACCCCAGTTGAGCTGGTACGAGATTATAAACTATTTGCAATAGCATGCGAAGGAGGTAAGAGAGAGCCAGGCTATTTTAATGTATTTCAACACTTATCCAGTAAAATTAAAGTTGATGTAATTGAAAATTATGTTACAGATGATGAAATGTTTAAAAAATACGAAACAAACTCAGCTCCCAAATGGGTATTAGATAGAGCAATGAGATATATTGAAAAAAATGATTTAAAAGATGAGGATGATTTATGGTTTGTTATTGATAAAGACAGGTGGACCGAACCTCAAATTCGAGAATTAGCTTCATACTGTGATAAATACACTAATTGGCATTTAGTAATTAGTAATCCATGTTTTGAGATTTGGTTATATTTCCATAAGAGAGCTGATATTAAATCCTCAGTTTCTATTAGTTGTTCTGACTTTAAAAAAGAAATATCCAGTTTTGAAAAAGGCGGATATCATCCTCTAAAGTTCATTCCTGATTTTCAAAAAGCAATTGCTAATGCAAAAGCAAATGATTCAAATTTAAATCATTTTATGCCTAAAGTAAAGGAGACTAAAGTTTATCAGTTAGGAGAAGCAATCCTAGCTCAAGCTAAAAATCCGGATATTATTGAATATATTAACGTTACGGTACCTAGACTACTTAGATCATGAAACATTCACTTAATAATTAGTATATTTATAATCCAATTAATAAAACATTTATGGCTGTTCATCCAAACTACAATAAGCTAACAATTGAGACAGACATTGCTACATACATCAAAATCTTCAGTGGGGATAATAATAGATACAAGGATAGAATTGGTATTAAAATAAAACCAGAGATCAGGTATTATTTAAGTTCCCAAAAACCAAATACATTTAGCTATAAAGGATTCTATATTGCCAATGAACTCTATTTCACAATGGACAAATTTAAACGAGGTGACACCTTCGCTCATTTCGATCAAACATCACAGGAGATTGATTCCCTATATTACGACTATGAAAAGATTAGGAGATTTATTGTTGGCGACAATTTTAAAATAGGGTATCAATCAGTCACTAAAATAAAACTGACCTTTGACTACTATTTCGGCGTTGGTTTTCAGTACTATAATGCATCATACGATTATGAAATCACTGACCCAATATGTTGTAAAGTAATGAGGTTTTTTGAAATCCCCGTTTATAAAAAAATAAGACCTGTTATTACACTTGGAATAAAACTGGGATACGTCCTTTAAGAAAACAAATATACGCCCTATAACACGGACAATAAAGGTAAGTTGTTCGGCACAGTTTTTGCAAAACTCTGCTATCAAGATAGTTAAGCTGCTAAATAATGTACCCGGATACCCGCAACTGCTTTCAATCAAGCTCGGTGTATCATGACTCAATCCTGGTTTCATTGTAAGTTTGTACCCCCGTTACTCACTACGTTCGCACGGGGCGGGCGCGATACTGCGCCAGTGCCCTTTTCCAATTTCATCTACCGGGAGAAATACCCGGCCGCCTATAAAACTTGTACAGCGACCGCGCCTGCACGCAATAAAAATTGTACCATGACGGCAAAAAGCACGCCATAGCTGTCTTGCCACCGGGACAACTTCCCGGCTAAAGTACCAGGACCAGTGGCCGGTGCTCGCGTCGGGTAACAGGCCAACCCCGCAAGCTGGCTCCCCGCTGATGCGGGGCAGGCTCTTCGCTAAAATTGCCTACCAGGCAATTTCTTAACGCTCGGCCCTCTTTATTGCCGGGCCGTCAGACTGTCTAAAAACCTCTCCTTTTTGTTGATAACTATGGGGCTGGGGATTCTTCAAAAAGCTGTCGATTTTGTATCTTAACTACATGAAATTCATACAAGGACATAACAGAAATCAGATTAATCTTTTCCCTGTTTCACTGGACCAATCCATTGACCCTGATAATGAAGTGAGGATAATAGACCTTTTTGTCGATAGCCTTTCTATTAAAGAT
>Ga0307377_10006954_pt1 | contig 11755 bp, 2 predicted proteins | sample TR3MG_FD_202535 | JGI IMG/M metagenome (GOLD analysis project Ga0307377, IMG submission 202535) | Soil microbial communities from Risofladan, Vaasa, Finland - TR-3 | ecosystem: Environmental > Terrestrial > Soil > Coastal area > Acid sulfate soil | place: Finland: Risofladan, Vaasa | collected...
CATCTGGAAGCCGGTAGTGGGGGCGGGCGTCTCGATGGTATCCACGTAGGTCGTCATGTCCAATCCCATCTTGCCGGGGTCCGACATGTAGCGGGTCGCCACGGTCTTGATGATGGTGCTGTCGAGGGTGCCCTTGCTGAACGGCTTCCAGGTCCGGTAGCCGCCTGACCCCTCCTTCTTCTCGTCCCACTCTGCGTTGTAGACAAGCAGGCGGTCGAGGAGGGCGTTGTAGTCGGTGCCCTTGAGGAAGACGAGCGGCTGGCCTGCGTCGTCCTCGAAAGCGTAGCCCCGCTCCACGTCGGAGACGTACCCGCCGAACACCCGGTAGCCATCGACCGATACCCGGATCTCCTCGCCGCCGACGAACTCGGAGTGGGCGTCCTTCAGCGTCATCTCGAAGGTGCCGGGGCCGACGCGGGCAGACTGGGTGAAGGTCGTGCCCTCGGGAATGACATCGCCGGTCAGGTCGGTCCAGGACTCCTTGTCGGGCCGCGACCACTCGATGAGTACCTGGGAGATGCGGGTGGTGGGCGGCGGGTCGCCCAACGGGTCGGTCGGGTCGCCAGAGGCGATGTACCACTCGATGCCGCCGTTGGCGTACGGCCACTCGTCCGCGCCACCGACGATGACGGTGTTCTCGTCGAGGACATCGATGATGGTGTAGCTGATGCCCTCGATGACGATGGTCTGGCCGATCAGCGAGTCATCGAACGAGGCGTCAGGGTCGGTCAGGGTCGGGATGCTCCATGACAGCCCGCTCCCGGCGATGGTCCCGCCACTGATGACGACCGTGGTCGGGCTTGTGACCGACTCGATGATGTAGGTCTGCCCGTCGATGACGATCGCGGCGCCCTCCATCCCGGTGAAGTCGGCGCTCGCCGCCGAGAACGTCGTGCCAGACACCGCCACGCCATCGCTGCCGTCCTGGCTGGTGCCGGTCGTGTCGGCGCTATCGCCGTCCTGACTGGGCGGGTAGACGATGAACTGGTCGCTCGCGATGAAAGCGTCCACGAAGACCGGACGGTAGAAGCGGGCATCGAGGGTGAACGCCTGGACCAGCACCGCGTCGAGCGAGAAGGACTTCTCGGGCGAGCCGATGATCTTCGCCAGCACCTCGATGAAGTGCAGCCGCTCGTCCGCCTGCGTGCCCAGGATGATGGCATCGGCGTGGGCACCATGGTAGTCACCTGACCCATCAACGACGACGGCGTCGACGTGCATCTGATGCGTCAGCGTGCCGGCCAGGCAGGCGTCAGCGGTCAGGCTCCCAGAGCCGCCCAGATGGGCCAGGACGGCATCGAGGGTGAGTGTACCGGCGAGCCACGCATCGAGGCGCAGAGGGGCGTTCTGCGCGACCACAGCGGCGACGAGGATCCTCTCGTCCCCGACGATGGAGCGGAGGGCGTCAAGGGTGAAGGTGCCGCCCGACTCCCCGACCGAGGCGAACTCCGCATCGAGGGCGTACGTGTAGGTGTAGACGCCATCGGTGATGACCGCGTCGAGCTCGACGGTGCCATCGGGTCCGTCGATGTGGGCATCGATGGGCCAGCCGTCGTCGCCGCTGAAGGTCTTGGTCAGCGGGGTGTCGTCGATCCACGACCGCACTACGAGGAAGTCCTCCCAGGTGACCTTCGTGCCGATGACGGCAGCCGCCCAGAAGAAGCGGGCATCCCCGATCTCGGCATCGATGTAGGCGGCACCCACGACCTCACCGAAGATGGCGGCGCGGGCGAAGAAGTAGGGGTTGTCGATGCCCGCGATGACCGCGTTGGCGCTGAACGCCTTCGATGAGGTCAACGAGATGTAAGCCCGCACCAGCGGTGGCTTGGGGATGACGAGGGTGGCGTAGTAGATCTCGGCATCCAGCCGGAAGTAGGGCTGGACGAAGGCGGAGGTAACGAACCACGGCCCGACCCGGGCATCGAGGGTGAAGTCCGTCTCGTTGGTGACGATGTAGATGTAGGCGTCGACCGTCAGCGGAGGGAGGTCGAGGGGGGTGATGGTGAGGTTGTCCCAGTAGTAGGTCCACGGCCCCTCGGTGCCGAAGTACGAGGAGGCGCCCGACCTCCAGTAGGCGCGGGTGTTGGTGGGCGTGTAGCCGACGACGCTCGCGTCGTACGTGATCTGCCAGTCAGGCTCGGTCGCGCTCCGCTCCCACACCTTGACCTTGATGGTCGTGCTCTCGGCCCGGTAGCGGATGGCGAGGCGGGGGTAGGAAGCGTTGTACTTGGCCGGGAGGTAGTGGCGCGTGCCTCGCAGGACCCCGTCTACGTAGAGGTCGAGGTAGTCAGGTGTGCCAACCGCGTTGTTGTTGGTGCAGCGGTAGACGAAGTAGACCCGGCTGTTCAGGCCGAAGCGGTGGCTCTGGGAGTTGAGGTTTCCGCGACCGCTCGTGGCCCACTCGACGTAGACCTCCTTGTCGCCGTAGGGCCAGGTCTGGTCGTTCCAGTAGATGGTGGGTTGCTGGTCCTTGGTGGGGCCGAACGTGCCCACGCCGCTGGTCTTGGCCCAGAGGGACTCGCTGGCGCTGTAGGTGTAGTCGTTGCCGATGTCGGGGCTGCCCCAGGTGGCGACCTCATCAGGGGACATGCCGTCGGAGTGGATGACGCTGCTCCACTCGCGGTGGATGGCTGCGCTGACGATGAAGTCACCGCCGCTGGCGAAGCGGGCATCGACGGTGAAGGTGACATCCTCGACCGAGATGCCGAGGACCGCATCGACGGTGAACTCGGGCTTGTAGATGACCGCATCGGTGGTGAAGTAGGCGTTCTCGAGGAAGGCATCGACATCGAACGGATGGTCACCGCCCTGGTCGAAGACGAAGCGCACTGCATCGACGGGGAACGCGGCCTCAGGGGCGGCCGCGATACTGGCATCGACGGTGAAGTCCCCACCGATGGCGATCCACGCATCCGCCTCGAGCCTGAGCTGGCCGTAGCGGTAGATGAAGATCTTGCCCTTGCCGCCGACGCCGTAGAAGGGCGCCGCGACCACGACCATGTTGCTGTCGTTCTTCGGGCTGATGGCCCGATAACCGAAGCCGGTGCCGGTTTCTCCGGGGGGCGGGTACACGTCCTCGTAGGACCAGTCGGTCACGTCGAACCGCTGGAAGCGGCCATCGGTAGCGCCGTTGTCGTAGGCGTCCTGCCCCGTCGCGAGTGTGTCGTCGGTCGTGATGGAGAGGGTGGACCCAAAGGTGGGGAAGTAGGCATCGAAGTCGGTGGGAACATCCTCAGTGACCGTGGTGTAACTCGCCCAGGTGCTGCTCTGCGTGTACTTCCTGAGTTCGCCGTGCCAGGCGTCGGTCAAGTTGATGCGGCCCACGAGAAGGTCATCGTTGTCGAAGAAGGCGGTGGTGTGGCCGAGGGAGTCGCTGGCGTTGACCCCGACGCGCTGGACCGATGACCCCCAGGTGGTGCCGTAGAAGACCGCGAACGTGCCGATGTTGGCGGGGGTGCCATCCCGGTACGGGGAACTGGCGCAGATGACCGAACCATCGCCGTTCACCGACACACGGCTGCCCATCCATTCGCTCTCAACGGGCGACGGCTGGTCGAGGCGTGCTTCCGTGCCCCAGTCAGTGCCGTAGAAGGCGTAGGCGCAGCCACGGTTCAAGGGGGAGGTAGAAGCGCCGTCGTAGTACCTGGCTCCGACCACCAGGACGGAGTCGTCCCCGCTGATGGCGATGGAGGACCCGAAGTGCGCGAAGTAACCGGGGGAGGCCGGGGCCATCCTCGTGCTGGAGGTGTAGTCGTCCGACGACTCGAAGACCCAGATGCCTCCTGCCTCAACGTCGTCGGTGTTGTCCGTCTCAGAGCCGACGACGAGCTTTGAGCCGTCGCTGGTCAGGGCGAGAGCACCACCGAAGTCGTTGATGCCAGTGACCTTCTTCTCGGTGTCCCACTTGTTCCCGTACCAGACCCAGGCGGCGTCCTCGAGGTCGTAGGAGGAGGCGATGACCGATCCGTCGGCGGACACCGCGAGGGTCACACCGATGCGGTAGCTCGGTGCGCTCGCAGCCTCGATGGTGTGGTAGAGCTGCCAGCCCGAGGACACGGTCGTGGTGCCAAAGAGGGTGGCGTCGACGGTGAAGCTGCCAGCGACCGTGCTCAGGATGACGGCATCGAGGTCGAAGCCGGGGCCAGGGCCGACGGCCCAGACGGCTGCCGCCCTCGGGTCCTGGGAGGCGTCTGCCGTGCCGGTGTAGGGGCCGACACTGGTGGGCGAGCTCTCGGTGCGGTAGCCGGTCGCGAGGTTGGCGAAGTGGCGGGTCGTGTCGCTGATCTCGGTCAGATCACCATCGACGGTCCAGGTGACCGTGGGGCCTAAGGAGCCGCCGGCGAACGTGCCGAAGATGATGCCCTTGACGCCAGTGAGCGAGCCGGTGTCCGCCGTGGTCGAGTCGGGGAACTCGTAGCCGACGCCGTCGAGCCAGTCGTTCCATTCGCCGTTCTGGATGGCGTGGACCTCACCGGCCATGCTGCCAGACGTGCCGCTGACGGTGAAGGTCCACGACGACCCCTCGCTGTCAGCGATCTTCGTGAGGAAGTAGATGCCGATGTTGGGGGTGGAGGACTCGACGGCGCCCTGGTAGGTCCAGCCGGTCGAGCTGAACGTCCTCGCTGTCCCCTCGGCGTCGAAGTTGATGACCGCCACGAGGAGGTCCCCGTCAGCGGTGTTGTCGGGCTTGTTGATGCTGATGGTCGTGGAGTCATCAGTGGCCGTGGGCGGCGTCGTGTCCCGCAGCGACGGCGTCGGAGCGTTGGGGAGGTAGCCGAGCGTCGGCGTCGCCCCCCTGATGGCGATGGTGGTGGCTTCCCACTCCTCAGCGTCATCGAGTACGACGATGTCGATGCCAGGGCCGACTCCGCCGTCGCTGGAGTACGTCGCCGCTGCTCCGCCGGCAGCGCCTGCACCCGTCGAAGAGCTGACCGAGGTCTGGTCGTCGGGGTAGTCGCTGGTCGCCCACGAGGAGACGACGCTGTTGGAGTCCCACCCGGCGTAGGCGATGTAGAGCGTGTCGCCATCCGTCCCCCAGTCAGGGGTGGTGTTGTACGCATCGATGGCAGTGCCAACGCCGCTCCACGGGTTCTGCGAGTTGGAGTCCACGTCCGCCAGCGTGCCGGTCTGGAGGGAGCCGCCATCGATCACCGTGAGGATGGCGACACCCTCCTCGGAGTCGGAACCCCACGAGATGGACGACCCCTCAGAGCCGTTGGCGATCTTGATGAAGAGCGCCCCCCACATGTTGTTGTTGCTCTCCTCGCTCTGGTACGAGGTGAACGCGGAGCCACCGTCCGTGGGGAGATCGGGGGCTACGTCGTCGTCCTTGGCGATCCAGAGGAGGACGAGGTCACCGGATGCAGGCGTGCCGCTCGCGGTGGTGTAGGAGATCGAGCCGCTGGTGCCGTTCCAGGTGTCGGTCCCGAACGGCCCGGTGCCTTTGCGGATGGGGAAGCCCATGCCCTACTCCAGCGTGTCGGCTACGTGGTACTCGACATAGACCCGCTTGCCTCCGGTCGGGGCGTCGGCCAACTGGAACTGGCCCTGCCCCGGTGCCGTCTCCTTGAAGCCCACCGTGCCCGACTCGGGGTCCTGCATGCTGACCTGGCGGAGCTTGCCCACGTAGACGGTGATGCTGTCGCGGATGAACGCATAGGAGGTCTGGTACTTCCTGTTGCCGATGGACCGGGGGTACTCCTTGACCAGCGTGTAGCGGTCCACATTGGGGATGGTCTGGTCGGGGTTTCGGCGGAGGTCGATGACCGCGAAGTCGGGCTGCTTGAGGCCGCGACCCGACGGACGCTTGAGGGCGAGGATGAGACCCCACGGGTCCTGCGTGTCGTATGAACAGGTCACGTCGTAGCGGACGATGGTGGGCGTCATCCACGACATGCTGATGGAGCGGATGGGGTAGTTCTGCGTCACCCCATGCGCCTGCGACGACACCCACAGGATCTGTCCGGGGTAGAGGCCCGAGCGGAAGGTGGTGAAGGTGGCCGACTCCCCCGGCGTGCCCTCCTGGTTGATGATCTTGCGGGCGCGGGCGTTGACCGACGCCTGAAGCCACGACTGCGACACCACCTCGCTGTACTGGAAGCGCCCGTAGGTGTCCACCGATGACTGGTTGATCTTGTGGCTGTAGCGCAGCCGCTGCTGCTTGGAGCCGGGGCTGGGGTCGAGCTCGCCGGCGAACGTCAGCACGTCGTTCTTGATACTGCTGATGCTGCTCCCGATGCGGAGGCCCCTGACGTTCTCACCCTGCACCCCTCCGATGTAGTTGGCCGGGTCCTCGTCGCCTACCCAGAAGGGGGCGTTGTTGGTGTCCTGGGCCTTGTAGATGAGGTAGCCATCGGGGTCGATGTACCAGATGGTCGAGCCAGGCATCGACCGCTCCACGTTGCGACTCACGTCGATGAGGAAGTTGCGGAGGGTGGTGCCGGAAGAGGGCGGGGTGAAGGCGCCATCGGGGTTGATCATGCCCACCGACTCGATGAGGCCGGTCTTGATGGTGGGGCTGACGAGGTCGAGGTCGAAGTCGTTCAGCATGGCCTTGATGTAGGGGCCGTCGTAGGTGTACTTCGGCACCGTCACCTGATAGCCCAGGGTCTTGCCGTCGTAGGTCACCTTGCGCCGCTTGTAGGTGCCGCCGCCGTCTGGGTACTTGCGGGGGTCGGAGCGGTTGTAGAGGATGAACTTGTCGAGGAGGATGTTGAGGTCCACCCCGCCCAGCTCCCACTTGCGGAACCGCTCGTTGTCCTCGAAGACGTAACTCTGGTCCTTGTCGAAGAGGTAGCCGCGCCACATCCGCTGGCCGTCGATGAGCAGTTCGATGATGCTGCCCTCCTGGAAGGACAGCACGTTGGCAGGGTCGCGGAGGGAGATGTTGCATGTCCCCGGGGTGGCAGCGGCGGACACCGTGAACTGGCACTCCTGCCAGATGGCGTAGGCGCTGACATCCCCGCCGCCGACCCTGATGGTGGCGACGGACTCCGTGGCGACCATCGGCTAGTAGGAAGGCGCCCGCAGGCCGAGCATCTGGCCCTTGCGGCCCATCGACTTCTCGACCTTCCGAGCCACCATCGTGGCGAGCCGCTCGAGGTCGTCGTCCGACCTGACGGTGTTGCCGCTGATGGTGATGGACAGGCTCATCGGCCCGCCACCGCCGCCGCTGTTCAGCGAGGAGGTGCGGGGGTTCCGCAAGATGGCGACCGTCTCAGCGCCGGCCTCACCGACGGTCATGCGCGTGGCCCCGCTAACGGTGCCAAGGAAGCCAGCGGCGTGCTTGGTGCCACGGTCCTGGGTGCCGCCGCCAGCGAGGGTGTCGATGGCACCGCGCAGCGCGACCGCCACTTCTTCAAACGCCGCGCCCAGCGACGTGGCGCCCTGTGTCACGGAGGTGATGTACTGGTTCTTCCGGTTCTCAGCGCGGCGGGCCACGTTGGCTGCACGCTGGAGGTACTCACCCATCCGCTGCTGGGCGACGGCGATCTTCTTCTGGGCTACCGCAGCCTGGAGCTGGGCGCTCCTCGATGCCTGCATGACCGCGATGGTCTTGCTGGCGTCGGTGGCGGCACGCTGGGCGTTCTCAGCCCAGATCTGACCAGCCAGGACGAACTGCTTCTGGCTGATGCCGAACTGCTGCTCGCTGATGCCCTGCTGCTGCTGGCTGAAGCCGAGCTGCTTCTTCTCGATACCGGCCCGGATGATGGCCTCGCGCTGGCGAGCGTACCGCTCCTCACCCGTCTCACCGGGCGCCTGGAACTGGGCCACCGCGAGGTTGGTGGCGATCTGGCGGGCCTGAAGGGCCAGCGAGAGCTTGTTCGCCATCAGGCCGATCTTCTGGCTCGTGAGGCCCAGGCTCTGGCTGGCACGACCGGCGAGGTACTGCTCACGCTGGAGGTAGCCGAGGCGGGTGCCGTTGGCCTCACCCAGCATGCCCAGCGCATCACCGAGGGCACGGTTGGCGAGGCGGATCTGGTTGGCGTACGACACGTCCGCCGCCGCCTGCTGGGCGTTGAGCATGTCGGCGGTCAGGTCGCTGATGGCGGACGACATCTTCATGGCGCCCTGCGTGGCCGCGTCGAAGCTCTTGAACGCCTGCGAGTCTTGCCCGCCCTCAGCCTCGTACTCCGTGGCGATGAGGTTCTGCATCGCAGCGATGCCGCGCCCGCCGATGCCGCCCATCTCGTAGCGGCCAGTGTCCTCGTTCTGGGTGATGAGGCCCAGCCGCTCCTGGCTGCGCCCGACGCCACCCAGGCCACGCTGTGCCTGACGCCGCTCCTGTGCGCTGACGCCCAGCATCGAGACACCGGCAGTCGGGTCGATGAGCGGCTGCTGGATGAGGGATGTCCCGAGGTTGTACGGGATCATCGTTTCCATCTGGAACCGGCCCTGCTCATCGGCGCCCCTGAACTGGGCCTGCATCACGCGGCCAGCTTCCTTGGCCCACGTACCGGGGTCGAGGAGGCCGAAGCCCGCGATGGTCTGCTCAGAGGCAGTGTCGGCCAGCTCCTTGGTGATGGCAGCCTTGCCATCGACCATCGCCACGACACCGACTTCCGCGAAGTCCTTGATGTACTGCGGCAGATCCTCGTTCTTGAGGGCCATCGCAGCAGCCTCGGCGTCACGTACCCACTTGACGCTGGAGGTGCCGAAGGACGCGAACCGCTTCTCTGCCCTCCCGGCAGCGTCGGTCATCGACTCACCCAGTTCACCGAGGATCTCGATGTTATTCGTCCACTCTTCAGAGCCGATGGCAGGGGCGGACGTGGTGCCGTAGTCGGGTTCAGCGATGCCGAACTGACCGCCAGCCAAAGTCCGGTCGATGTCATGGCCGACTTGCTGCAAGAGGTCGGCGCCAGCGTCCCACAGGCTCTGCTCAGGAGCCTCCCCACCGATGGCGAGGTTGTTGATGGTCCCGGCGAGCGCCTCCATGCCACCGACGCCGCCGCCCATCAGTTCTGCGAGGAACGGGCCTTCAAAGACACCACCGTAGCCACCGTAGGTGCCGGGGGCCACGCCGTCCTGCACGCCGATGGTGGCCTTGATGGCGTTCTCAGTGTCCTTGGCAGCCATCGCGCCGGCCTTCACCGCCGTCGGGATGGTCATCTTCTGCTCGACCAGGTCTGCCAACCCTCCGCTCAGGCGGTTGGTGGCGAGGTACTGGTTCATCACTGCCGTGACGTTGCCCTGAGCCGCCTTCGTCTGCTGGGCGAGGGCGGTCGTGGTGGTGTCGGAGATGGAGCGGAAGCCGCGTGCCTGGTCGATGAACGCCCCCGCCGCAGGCGTAGCCGCAGCAACGCCCATGCTGATGGCCTGCATCGCCTTGCCATAGACCGTGATGCCAGCCACGACCTTCAGCAAGCCGCCAGCCTGCTCCTTCAGGCCAGGGAGGCTCCGCTGGATAGCGGCAGCGTTCTTGTCCTGTGCATCAGCCATCGCGCCCAGTTCGGGGACGGCGTCCGTCATCACATCGATGGTGTCCTGGATGGCGCCCTTCTCGTCGTCGCGAGCGAGGGTGAGCTCATCCTGAAGCGCGAGGTAATCGCGCAGGACATCCTTGCCCGACTGGCCCTCGAGGGCTGTCCCGGAGGTGTCGGCCTTGAAGACACCCGTCGTGGCCTTCTCGAGGCCGCGCATCGCGTCACGCTGCTCGCGGACACGGGCCTGCTGGTCGGCGTTGCTGCCACCGAAGAAGGGGAGACTCGCAGCGATCATGGCGACGAGGCCCTGAGGCGTACGGGTAGAGGTGGCGGTGCCAGCCGCGTACAGGTCCGTCTCGCGCTGACGGAACGTGTCCATCAACTGGTTGGCGAACGCCTCGCCCTCAGGCGATGCCTTCGTGCTGGCCTGAGCGCCAGCCGTACTCGTCGGTCCAGCCTGCTGGGGGGCTGCCTGCTGGGGGGCTGCCTGCTGGGGCATGGGGGCCTGCTGAGGGGCGGGCCGCTGGGGAGGCGGGCGCTGCGGAGCGGGCCGCTGGGCAGCCTGAGGCCCACCCTGAGGCGCCATCTGGGGCTGGGGCGCCTGAGCGTTACCCGCCATCGGGGAGGTGGCCTGTGCCGGTGCGTTGGCCGACGCGACCTCCTTCTCCATCGACGCCATCGCCTGCCACTCAGCACGCTGCTTGCCGAGGTTCCGCAGGAAGTCGGGCACGTCGTTGGCATCGGGGATGTCGGAGTAGCCCTCACCGAAGATGCTGGAGTTCCGCAGGCCGAGCTGGTTGCGGCCAGCCGCTGAGAGGCCGGGTCCGTCGCCCGCGTAGACGAGGCGGTCGTCCGAGATGTCCCTCGTGAAGCGACCGCTGGGGGCGCGGACGCTGCTGCCCTCGCGGTGGCCCGCGTAGCCGAACTCCATCGAGCCGGGGAGGCGAGGCGTACGAGCCGCGACATCGGCGCTGATGGGCGTGACGGCGCTGGAGGCGGGCATCGAGCGCTGGGCCTGCACGAACACCGTCGCGAGGTTCCTGAGCGCCGTGATGAGCGGCGAGCCGCCGCCCATGCCCACGACACCGTCAGCCGCTCGAGGCACCTGATCCATCAGGCGGTTGGGCACGATGACGCCGTCAGAGGGCGGCACGAACAGTTCGCCACCGAGGTCGTGGTTGCGGCGCCTACCGATGACTTGCATCCCGCCAGCGGCCTTGGGGATCTGATCCATGACCTTCTTGGGGATCATGTGGGCCATGTCGCTGGGGACGAAGAGTTCCTCGCCGATCTCACCGACGAGATACATGCCCCTCAGGGAGCCAGGGCCACCGCCAGCACGCCTGCCGAAGGGCTTGCGGCTGTAGCGGAAGCCGAACTCGTCGGCCACGCCCGTCATCACCTGGTGGCGATGCTGCGCCTCAGCCAGTGCCTTGGGCATGTTGCCCTTGTTGATCTGCTGCCAGTTGCGGCTGAAGGTCAACGCGTCGTGGAGGTTGAGAGCAGCTCGGAGCTGGCCTTCGGGGAACTCTCCGAAGGTCGGCACGCCCTTGGGCGGGCGCACGCTGTGGACCCACGTCGGAGTCGTCGCTCGCATCTCCGACAGGTTGAGGTCCCGGGCCACCATCATGTCCATCGGACTCAGGGAGTTGCCAGCGCGGCGGGGGTCGGATGGCGGCTGGAACCAGCCAGCCGGGTGGTTGTGGGTGGCGATGGAGCCGCCCACATCGACAGCGTTGTAGGGCGGGAACAGCTCGTGGAGATCGACCGAGTCCCTCGTGCCCGTCTTCTGGAAGAGCGTCTTGCCCTGGCGACTGAGGAAGGACACCTTCTCGATGGGCATCTGGAAGGCCTGCTGCTCCAGTCCGAGGAGCTTCTCCACGAAGCCACCCCTGGAGAACATCTGGAGCTGGCCGGGGACCTGGGGCTTGGGGGTCACCCTGCCGGGGACGATCTCGCCCGACACGATGCTCATCAGTTCGCGGGCGGTGTCGGACATCCTGCCCCACCGCTCCAGCATCTTCGGAGAGGCCATCGACTGGCGCATGCTGATCGTCTGAGGGAGTTCCGGCTGCTCGAGGGCCGTGAACATCTCCGCGAAACTCTCGTGGGTCCAGCCCCTCGTGGCGCCGCGAGCGGCGTAGGGCGAGGTGATGCCGGATGACTGGGCGTACTTCGCGTCCCGGTCGAACCGCTTCAGGAGCCTCTTGACGTAGGGGTCGCTGTCTCCCCTGAGGTACTCCTGCACCGCATGGCCGAACTCGTGCGTCACGATGCCGGGAGCAGTGGGCAGGACGACGGAGCCGAGGACGCTCATCCCCGCCTCCGTG
>Ga0307377_10006955_pt1 | contig 11755 bp, 8 predicted proteins | sample TR3MG_FD_202535 | JGI IMG/M metagenome (GOLD analysis project Ga0307377, IMG submission 202535) | Soil microbial communities from Risofladan, Vaasa, Finland - TR-3 | ecosystem: Environmental > Terrestrial > Soil > Coastal area > Acid sulfate soil | place: Finland: Risofladan, Vaasa | collected...
GAGGAATCTATACCTCGCCATATTTAACGAAATACGAATTGACAATATCTCTAAATAGAATTGATGAAAAACGATATATAGATTATGTAAATACTTTGTTTTACAAATTATTTCAATATTATCTTAATGAATATCCAAAAAAGAATGAAAAAACTATAGTTTTACAAACAGCTCAAAAATCAGTTGTAAAATTTTTTATATCAAAAGCGTCCTGCCAAGGTGATAAGGTTAAAAATCAAGTATCTGTCCCAGAATGGATAAAAAAGCATAAAAATTTCATAATTCGTGGATTAAAGGGACTTTTTGATGCTGATGGATCAATATGGGTGAACTTCAATCATAAAGCGATTTATCTGACGTTTAGAAACGCTTCATTGAATCTTGCTAAGGATTTTAAACGAATGTGTGAGATATTAGATATAAGAACTCAACCCAAAATCACAGAATTTCATAAAATAGATGAAATAACTGGAAAAGAAGTATCAGGTTATCAAGTTTTTATTTCCTCTAAATATTTTGTAAAGAAGTTTCTTAAAGTTGTCAAACCAGAAAAATGGAAGGATCCGCTTAGACACTTATATATCGGAACTGTATTAATTTTACTTAATAGCAAACAAGAAATCCAAGAAAAAGTTTTTATGCAAACTGAGATTGATTTTCCAAATATGAAAGATCGTCGCTTTACAAGTAAATTTGCTAATTATTTATCTAATATATGTAGAAATTATGGGTGTGAAATTAATAATCTAACAATAACAAAAGCAATTATTGGAGCATTAGAATATAAGGTTCCAATGTATCAGAAAGAAGATGCTGAGATTTTGAAGTTTCTCTTTGAGAAGCTCGGTAGTTTTAAAGCATTTAGAGATTATGAAATAAATCAAGGCAATATTTCAAGGAAAGCTGAACAAATTGCAGTACATATTCGCCGACTATTCAAAGAAGCAAGTTACAGACGCCAATATGGTATTGATGGATTTGAAAGATGGTATGATAATAATCGAGATATGATATTGGATCAAGATAATAAGAAATTTATTAAGTTTCAATTAAGAAATAAGAGATTAATATGTAGAGAAATCTTCAAATTGTTAACGAATACAGGTGATATTTTAGATTATAAACAAGTTATTGAGAAATCAAAAATATTTTTCTTGCATAAAGGGATGTCAAGAATAACACTCCTTTTAGAAGGAAAAGGGACAAAAACGATCATGGAAAATTATATTAAAATACATATTAGCATGATAGAATACATCCTCGAACATAGAGAAGAAATAGATCACCCTACTAGGATATATCATACCTTAAAAATGCCGGTTAAGCAAAATCATATTAAGGAATTGCTTTACGATATAAAAAATCATTTTAATCATTATTTTGAGACAGTCTCATAGAAATAATTAAACAATATTAATGCTTCTTAAAAAGTAAAAGATTTTAATCATCAATTTTTTTATTATTTAATTCCTAAAATTCTAGATATGGGCCTGTAGATCAGTAGCAGATCGCTTGACACTATCAAGCATTTTACTTGCTAGGCGAGACTTGCACTCAAGAGGTCACGGGTTCAATTCCCGTCAGGTCCACTTAATATCCTTTAAAATCAATAAGCTATTAAATTTCTCAAAATATAACCTAATAATTATCATTTATTAAATGAAAAATTCTAAATTTTAAGTAAATTCAAATAGAATAGAAAAAAATCAGAAATTTTTTTAAAATACATTATATTTTATGAATTAATAATATGAAGTTAATAAGCTATTTTTTACTCATTTTATTATTTGTCTTTCAAATAGTTTTGACCCCAGAGCAAGAAACTTTTAATTTTATTCTAGTTCTTTTAGGGATATTATTGCTAATAATAATCTTAGTCTATATTTTATTAACTTCCAAGCAAGAATAATTCTCTTATTTAGCAGTAACAATTTTAATTATATCATTATGTTTTAATTCGTAGTTTTCTCCTAACCTTCTCTTTGTTCTGGCATCGATCCCAAATATAAAGTGGTCTGCTAAATCAGTATGAATTTTATCTCCAACAAAATCTCTTAATAATGTACCTTTCTTAACCAAAAATGCGTCTGGCAAAATATTCCCCTTGTTATCTGAAAATTTATTAATATCCGATATTGGGTAAACACAAATTTGGTTTAATGTTGAAAAAGCAGTAAAATTCAATGCTGCTTGAACACCCGTTTCACTAAAAGGATTAATGATCTTCTCTTTAATGTTTTTTAATCCTTCCAATTCATTTTGATTGAATCCTTCATTATCAAAAATTCTAAAACTATCCGAACCAGGTATGTATTCGATTTTCTTTTCTTGGTGATAAGTTCTTAAAAAATATTCTGCCAAAGCACTACAAGGTATTATTTTCTCCGTATATTTATTCTTCAATCTATTGAAGTTTTCCATCCCATTTTCTCTATCAATTTTATTTGCTACTACGACGATAGGTTTTGATTTTTCTCTTAAAATTTTAGAAAAAGTTAAAAGGTCTTTTTCTGACCATAATGATGGACTTAGCTCTTCTAAACTTGAGTTTTTTAGCGCCTGAATGATTTGTTTTCTATTAACCTTTATACCGGAAAGTCTTTTATAAAGTTCCTCCAAAAATATTTTATTTTCCCGCGCGTGTGATTTCACGAATTTATCCCAGTCCTCTCTTTCTAATATCTGTTTAAACCATAGATTAATCTCTTTTTCAAGAAATAAAATGTCGTCGTAAGGATCATTTTCACCCATTTTTATCCTTTTACCCGTTTTATCCAAAGATCCACTAATATCGATTATATGAATAAGAGCATCTGCTCTAATTAAATCGTTAAGGAATTGATTTCCTAACCCTTTTCCTTTATGAGCATCTGGAACCAATCCCGCTACATCAAGTACATTAATAGGAATAAAACGATCACCATTAACACAGTAAGAATTTTTTGGATTATCGTCAACATTCAAATCTTGGCAGACACATTTTGTTTTTATGTACGCAACGCCTTTATTTGGTTCTATCGTAGTAAAAGGTAACTCACTCACCTTAGCATTAGTTAAACAAGCGGCATTTAAAAAGGTCGACTTGCCTGCACTTGGTTTACCAACTATACCTATTAAAAAAGTCATTAATGAGTAAAAGAATTTTATTGTCCTAAAAATTATTTGTGTTTTTCCTGATCGGTGTATAACTTCTTGATGTAGATATCAAATTCGCTACTTTCATCATCATTAAGAACATCAGCAAAATCGTTATTAAATGAACGATCTAAATCATCAATTTCATTAGAATGCATACTGTTATCATTTTTAAGGTTATTTCTAAAAGATTTTATTCGCAAAATCTCCTCAGATATCAAAAGTTTACTCTTACCGTTATTTTGAATTACTAGATTATTAGATTTATGAGCATCTAACGATGTTAAATCGGAATTCTTTTGTTGTTTATCTAAAATCATCTCGTTTTTTCTGTTTATCTCTGAAACTGTTAGAGAGTTCCGTTTTATGTAAGGAATTCCAAGTAAAAACGGTTCCTTTATTGAATTTACCCGAATTATACATTGTCCTTCATCTATTATAGATAAATAACTTTTCTTTTCAGATTCTAAATTTAAAAGTTCACTCATGATGTCTTTTTCTATATGATTTTTGAAAGTTACTACTACGCCATTATTGGCCAATATCTCCTTACTAATATTTGGACGAGTTGCTATAGTTATTAAACATTCTCCTGTACCTCTCTGCAGTAGAGCGATATCTTCTAAATAACTCGTTAATTTTGACTTTCTGGTTAAACCTTGAGGGGCAAAATACTGAGCATCTTCGATTATAGTGATATGATTTATTCCATCATAATTATTTGCACCTCTGGTTAAATTTCTATCCCATAAATACTTTAAAACCATGTTTAAAAAGAATAGTGCATCTTCCTTTTCTCCTCCAAGCCGGATAATAGAACTCAAATCTAAAATAACTTTCCTATTAAAGAGCTGTGATACTGTGAGTCTAGAATTCGAATCGAAAACAGCTCTCATTGGTCCAACAGCGAATCTCCTAATTCTATTATTTAAACTAATAAGGGTTTGTTTTAGCATAGGAATTTTATCTTTTTCATCTTTTAGATAAACATCACAGCATTCTTGAAATCCTTCCCAATTCCTGAAGTCTTTGTTTTCACACACTATTGTAAGGATATCAATTAAAACTCTTTCCATTTGAGGTGAATATTCAGCGTTATCGTCTAAAAATTGACCACTTCTAATTATATCAAAAATTCTTTCAGCATGGATCTTTGGATTAGCTCCCAAGGGATCGAATAAATTTATCGAAAAATTTTCACCTGGCCAAAGAATTATTAAGTCCTTTATGTGTTCTTGCAAAAAGTGATACTCTCCCTTAAATTCTACTAAAAAAAAGGGTTTTTCAATTTGTTTCGTTATATTAATGAGAAAATTTTGCATAAAATTGCTTTTTCCAGTACCAGTTGAACCACAAATAAACATATGTTTTTCAAGGTCATTGAATGATAATAAAAAATTATACTTCTTAGAGTTTCCTTTTATTACTCTTCCAATTTTAATAGAGCCACCCTTTGAAGCTTTACTTGAAGGAATCTCTAATTCTATTAATGATTTGTCAATCTTGAAGCAATTTAGTAAATAGAGAATGATGGAACAACAGAAGAAGATAACAGTAATATTAAAACTAAATACTTCAGTAATATAATTAGTAAAGTTTTCTAACACATAATCAGAATCTTGTAAAAGAAACAAAGGAAACTCGGAACATAAAAAAAAGATTGTGACGAAAAATCCCATTAATAAAATGTATTTAATCTTGAAGGAAGTATAACCTCTTTTCTTATAGAAATAATACACTAAGTTAATTGTTAGGCAAATTGATGTTAAAATAAAAAAACTACTAACCATTTAAAATTTGTTTGATAAAGAAGTTTTAAACTACACAAACTTTTTTAAAGAATAATAAAAATTCGTAAAAAATTCAACAAAGTTATTAAGCTAAATCAGATATCATTTGAATTGCTCTTTTATAGCAATTTTTTTCCAGTTACTAATTAGAGTAAAAGATAATTAATTTAACAATAAAGATCTAATGTTTTCTAGGCTCATTATAACTTTCCATCTTAAAAACTTTGATAAAATTATTTTTCGAAAACTTTTTTAGTTTTATGACTTAGAGATCATTATATAATAAATAAATAATAACTAAGTAAAATATCGAAATAAAGTGATTTTAATATGGCACAGTTATCCGGGGTACCCATCCTAATCTTAAGAGAAGGTTCAGAAAGAAAACAAGGAAAGGATGCCCAAAGAAATAATATAGCCGCGGCTAAAGCGGTAGCAGAAGCCGTAAGATCCACTCTTGGCCCAAAAGGAATGGATAAAATGCTCGTTGATTCACTAGGAGATGTCACAATTACAAACGACGGAGCAACGATTCTTGATACAATTGATGTCCAACATCCCGCCGCAAAAATGATTGTAGAGGTTGCCAAAACGCAAGATGATAAAGTTGGAGATGGAACAACCACAAGCGTAATCATCGCTGGAGAATTATTAAATCTTGCTGAAGAACTAATAGAACAAGGTGTACACCCCTCAATTATTTTCAGAGGTTATCGAAAAGCTTTAGTAAAATCTAAGCAAATTTTGCAAGATTTAGCAATAAAAATTGATAATAATGACACTCAAACCCTAATAAAAGTAGCAGAGACCTCAATGAATAGCAAATTGATTGTTGGTGTTAAAAATCATTTTGCTGATATCGCAGTTAGAGCTGTAAGTCAAGTTAAAGAGGAAAGAGGCGGAAATATATTAATAGATTTAGATCAAATTCAAATTATCAAAAAAGAAGGAAAAAGCTTACTAGATACAAATTTGATCGAGGGGATCATTGTAGATAAAGAAATCGTACATCCTATGATGCCAAAATCTCTTAGAAACGCAAAAATTGCGCTAGTCAGTTCTTCTCTTGAGGTGGAAAAAACTGAATTTGATGCTGAAATTAGAATTCAAACACCTGATCAAATAACTAAATTCCTCGAAGAAGAATCCAATATGTTAAAGTCTCGGGTAAATAAACTTAAGGATGTGGGTGCAAATGTTGTTTTTTGTCAGAAAGGCATTGACGATAAAGCTCAAAACTTTCTCGCTCAAGAAAACATTATCACCATCCGTAGAGTGAAACGTTCTGATATGGAAAAACTTGCTCGAGCTACAAATGCAAAAATAATAAACAACATATTTGAAGTTACAAGCGACGATTTAGGAAAGGCCGGGAAAGTAGAAGAAAAGAAAATTGGTGATGACAATATGATTTTCGTTTCAGAATGTACCAATCCTAAAGCAGTCAGTATTTTAATAAGAGCAGGCATTGAACATGTAGTCGATGAGGCAGAAAGAATGCTTCATGATGCATTATCTGTAGTAAGGGCGGCGATAGAAAACCCATATATTTTACCAGGGGGAGGTGCTTCTGAAATCGAGCTCGCTAAGCGATTGAGGGTTTACGCTCAATCAATTGGGGGAAGAGAACAATTAGCAATTGAAGTTTATGCTAACGCTTTAGAAATTATACCTAAAACTTTGGTTGAAAATGCAGGTTATAATCCTGTTGATTTGTTACTAGAATTACGCTCAAAACACGAATCAGAATCTGGAAATGCGTATGGAATAAATATGCAATTAGGAAAACCTGATAATATGGAAAATCTGGGTATTATCGAGCCGTTGATGATATTGTCTCAAGCTATTCAATCAGCTACCGAAGTAGCTTCAATGATTTTAAAAATAGACGATGTAATTGCTGCTTCCGGACTCTCAAAGGGCCCTGAATAAGAATCAAATTTCTTTTTCTTTTTTTTAAAATTTAAAAATATATTCTAAAAATCATTTAACCTTTTAAATTCAGCTCCCCAAGAGAATTTAGAGAGAATTAGGTCAGCGTGTTCATTAAAACCTGTAATGTATAATGCAGCTGCCAACGCCTCAGCTGAACTTAATTTTTCCCATTTACCAAAATTTACAGGATTTGAAGCTAGTAATGAAGGTAATTTCCTACTATTAGGTAAATTGAGATTCTTATGAGTAAGAATTTTATTCCAAGAACAATCTACAACCATAAGGCCATAGTTTTCAATAATGGTTCGATCGTTAATATTTATGATTTTTTTAGATAGAGGATTAAGAATAACAGAATTACGGTTTTTTCCTTTTATGTCAGAAACAATTTCTAAAATACCTAATTTCATTAATTTTAGAGCTGTGCATTTTTTTCTGTCACACTCATTAAGGTGAAGACACACTAATTTTGGAATGGGTTCCTTTGAACTCTGTTTAATCATACTTGAAACTTGTAAGTACGTTAACTGACTTAATAAAATTATCAGTAATTTTTTCTGAACCTATTATTTTCATTATAGAGAATATTATGTTCCTTGATTCACACATAATTGGAATACCTCCGTATGAAAGCGTAAAAAGCGCAACAAATGAAATTTCTTCAGCATTGAGACTTCCTTCTGCCTCTGAAAATTTCAATCTTCCGGAAGGACTAGTTATTATACCAAAGAAATTCTCAGGATCTTGACCAGATATTGCAATGTAACATAATAAATCACCGATCGAGCTTCCTCCAGACTCCTCTTTCATTTTCTGAAAGGCAACATTAGCACTCGCAGAAAATGCCTCGACAGAAATCTGTAACTTCTGACCACTAACTTCTCTCGCATCTAATGTTAAGCCTGTTGGACTCACTAAACTATATCTTATAAAAATAGGATTTTGCATCGAATCCAGAACGTAACTTATTGCGGGTAAGAGGTTAGTCTGATCAAATTTTTCTGGTGCATAAGATATGAAAGGCACTTCAGATCCCATACCAAATAGATAAACGGCACTCCGTACTTTATTTGAAAAATCTTCAAAATCTTTCTCAGTTTCACTATTATTACCAAAAAACTCTCCAAGTTTTTGTTTTATATAATACATAGAACTTGCTAGATTATCAGCATCTAAAGGCCATTCTTTCCGATAATCGTGAACTATAGTTAGAAGAGTTTCATTAATCCTAATTGTTATTAAACAAACTTTGTCAAAAAATGTAAATGAAATAACTTGATCCTTAATATTTAGGTCTTCCCAACTTTCTTCACTTGCTGAGAACGCTGCCGAAGCTAAACTTGTAATTTGGTTAGGATTAATCTCAATCTCACTTTTTCTCCCAATTTTTGCAATGGAAAGTCCATTTAGATCACACAGTATCACCAAAATTGTACCCTGAGACGCCCTTAAGATTGACGTTAGGTACTTTATTAAAGAATCTCTCATACTCATAAGAAAACCATATCCTTTCTATCTTTGCTATAAATTCTCTCTGCTTTAATAACAATAATATTAATTCTTAAATATTTCTCATTTTTATTTTTAACCATCAATTTCTAACTAAAAAATTTATTTAATCTTTCCAACTTTAAATACTAAAACAATTACAATATTTGTTATTTGAACGCGGGAATTGCCAAGTCTGGTCTACGGCGCTGGACTTAGAATCCAGTCTCAGAGGAGTTCGGGGGTTCAAATCCCTCTTCCCGCATTTAATTTACAATAATTTAAATAGTACATTTTTAATAAGGTAATCATTTCTATTTCTATTATAAAAAAATTTAAAATCAAACGTTAATTAGAAAATTATATCTAGAATCGTTTGTATGCAATTCTAAGATTCAGTTTCAGACAATCAAAACAAATAATAGGCCTTCGTAGTGTAGTCCGGCCAATCTTTCCTTAAAGGAAAGGGCTTCGCATGCTAGGCTTTCACCCTGGTGACAATACGGACCAAATCGGGCCGTATCATTAACCGGGTTCGAATCCCGGCGAAGGCACCACCAGAAAATTGGTGTAATGCATTGGAAATAAATCTGCCTCGATAGCTCAGTTAGTGAGAGCACCAATTCGGTGTGCTCGGTAAAGTAGAGCGCTCGGCTTGAATTTGTGGATTTTATCACAATTTCCGGAAGTTAACCGAATGGTCGCATGTTCGATTTGTTGACTAATCTCTGAGCAACACGAGAACCATAAAACTATCGATTTCCGAAGTTTGGTTTAGCTCGGGGCGCTTTTATTCCTTTTAATCTAATCAAATAAGACGAAATCTATTTTTAATTCGAAAAATTAAAGAAATAACGGAAGGCAAGTAGTAAATCCTGCTAACAATCCCGTTACGATGCCACTTATTAAAGATACTATTGCCTTTTTTGTTTTAGTTCCTTCTTTATTAATGATCTGCCATATACTAATTGTAATAGTCAAGAGAGCCATAAACGAAACTATAGCTACTCCGTAGTAAATAGTTTTCTCGTAGGGATAGGTTGTTTTACTAATATCTGAAATGTTATTTAATCCAAAGGGGTCATTTATTCCTAAAAAAGAAATAAAATTAAAAATGAGGCGATCTGGTAAGGGATCTAAAACAGCCAGCAAGAAGAATGTGAACCAATCGAGTAGTATTCCGAACGCAAAAAGGATGTAAAGTGTGGCGAGAATCAAGCGAGGCTTCGTCATGGGATTATCCGCTAACTTTTGTTCTTTTTTGTATCTGATCCGCGCTAAAATGTACTTCCCTCTTAAACTCAACAAGGTTAATATTCCGATAATGAGAAGTATACCAAAAAAAACATATTTCAAATACCCAAATACCAATTCAATAAAAGAATTAATCTCGATAAACAAATCGTCAAAATTTGGTAAAAATGGGATTATTTGATAGAAAATGTGGGTGATCATCTATAATATCTTAAAAATTAGCTATTTAAAATCTACAGATTAAATTATTTTCAATCACAAAATCTAAATAACCAATCATTTGAGTATCAATTTTATTTAAAATATACAGAAATAATACTTATCAGAAGAGGTTAAACTTAAGTTTGGTTTGCGTAAAATATGAGCCATTTTGCCATGGCTTGAAACGATTCGTTGATGTTTATGTTTTCCTTAGATGATGTGAAAAAGCATTGATTGTATTTAGCTTTTTGAGCGTAATCGTTAGCAAAAAGCTTTTGATAGCAAAAATTATTTTCATTTTAAAGGAAACTTGATATTTCTTTAAACTCTTTTGATTTTAATGTTTGAGACCATTTCCTGTAGTCTTTTAGTTTCCAATTTTTAGCTTCTTGAAGTTCTAGGATTTTACATGGAATTGAATCTAATTTACTATAAAAACTGAATTGTTAACGACACTATGATAGGAGAAAGAAAAAATAAGGCTATATGAAGCGAAACCATCGTTATCCCAAGAGCTGTAAAAAGGTTCTGATGATACCTGATTCCCTGTATTAGTAAGAAAACATAAGCACTGATACGTACAGCAAAATTGATGTATCCCAATACGCTAAACAATAAACGAAATGTTGAGTATAACTCATAGTTCAAAAAGAAGAAATTACTGATTATTAAATATGTATAATCAATAGTTAATAGCATCCCTGCAATAAATATGAAAGAATTATATTTTTCTTTATTTTTTATTCCAAATATGAGCAGAAGAACACCTTGGGTTATGATGTATGGAACCATATACCCCGCATTATAAAGACTGAATATGATTGTGAGAATTATACTCTCCTCTTGACTTACATTTATTGCGACAATTCCAGGAATAAAAAAATAAGCTACAGAAAGAATTAAAGCAACCAAACATGATATCATCATCATTTTCGATTTACGAAATTCTTGCTTATTTTTTTTTACTGCTAAAAGCAATAGAATATTGTATGGTATGATCGTAATTGCTCTTAATAATTGGTTAATCAGGAATATTGGATTTGAGAAAAAGAATACAAAAAAAAGTTCCATATTAATTCCACATATTATTTAGATTGGATAATATTTATTTTATGACAAATCTATAAAAAGCTTTGGATAAGATCTCTATTTTTGTTAAAAAGATAGAATTCTTGATAGATTTAATTATTAGAGTATCAGTTTTATTTCAAATATAAAGAAATAATACTTAACAGAAGAAGTTAAACTTAAGCTTGGTTTGCGTAAAATATGAGCCATTTTGCCATAGCTTGAAACGATTCGTTGACGTTTATGTTTTCTTTAGATGAGGTGAAAACGCATTGATTGCATTTAGCTTTTTGAGCGTAATCGTTTGCGATGTCGAAGTCAACTTCGTGATTTTGCAGGTCCCACTTCATCCCCATTAGTATAATTGGCACGAAACCCGCTTTTTGACGAATAATTTTAAGCCAAACTGGAATCTCTCTAAATGTATCGTAATCAGTGATATCAAAACAAATTAATCCTCCGCTTGCGCCTTTACAATAATCTGGCAAAAGTTCTCGGAATCTTTTTTCTCCAGCAAAATCCCATAATTGCATTTTTACGGATTCTCCTGTGTCTAGCATTTCTGACTTAGTATGAAATCCCGCACCTATCGTCATTTTATAACCTTCTTCAAATTTGCCCGTACAATACCGAGTTACCATTGCGGTTTTTCCTACTCCACCGGCTCCAGCAACGATCACTTTAAAAATCCATGAACTCATCATTTTTTATTTCAAGAATCGTTAATTTTTTATACTTAGAAAGAATTTGTTTGGTTTACAATTTTAATCCAAACTACACTTTGTATAAAACTTTGCATTTTTAAAATTATTCAAAACTAAAATAAAAAAAGGTTTTTATAAGATTTAGGTCTATTATTTTTTAGTATTGTATTTTTATATGTT
>Ga0307377_10006956_pt1 | contig 11754 bp, 11 predicted proteins | sample TR3MG_FD_202535 | JGI IMG/M metagenome (GOLD analysis project Ga0307377, IMG submission 202535) | Soil microbial communities from Risofladan, Vaasa, Finland - TR-3 | ecosystem: Environmental > Terrestrial > Soil > Coastal area > Acid sulfate soil | place: Finland: Risofladan, Vaasa | collected...
ATTGCTGCTGCTGTTCCCCGGTAAGCGGGATGGCGGCGAACATATGACCGGCCGTCAATGGTTGGCCGCAATTATCACAATAACTGGAGGCATCCTCCTGGATCATCCGGCATCGCGGACAGACCAGGGCATTACCGCAATGTTTGCAGAAGAAAGCCCCCGCTCGATTAACTTGCTGGCAGTGAAAACAGCTGCGCATCTTATCCTTTTGTTCCATGCCCGGCGGCGCCTCTGATTCTACCGCTAGAGGGCTAGATCTGAAAGAGCAGAATTCGTTTTCTTCCCTGGCGCGAAACGGGTCAAATGGCGTGATAGTGAAATGTCGAATTGGGCGATGCCCAAACATGGGTGGGTTTTGCCAGATCTTGTATTTACCGCGATCAATCAACTTGTTTATCTACCGGGTCCAAAATCACAAGAGGGAACTCCCGGCTGGTTAGCGCTTGATATTCTTTATAACTTTCATCCTTTTTGACAATTTCTGCCCAGAGGCTCTCCCGTTCCCTACCCGTGGCTGTGCGTGCCACAACCTGTCTACGTTCCCGGCCACGCTGGATTTCCGCGGCCGGATCGGACTGAAGATTCAGATACCATGCTGGATGCCAATCTGCCCCCAAGTTTGAACCCACGATCACAAAACTGTCCTGATACGGGTAGTAATAAATCAAGATTGCCCTGGGCTCTTCCGTACGGCGCCCTTTGGTCGTCACTTTGAGGATCTTGACGCCGAAAAGGCTCGAGCCAATCCGGCCATCACTTATTTGAAAGAGCCAGCGATGAAGGCGCCAGAAGAGTGTAATTCCTTTGGATCTATTTATAGAAGGCATTAATTAATGGTACCTCTCTAAGATTACTTAACGCGCTATTATCTGACTGCATCTGCTTAGCGGCATTGATACGAGATCTTATCATTGTGGTCATGCCACAAGCACGACGTGTAATAGTAAGGGTTCATGGGCAAAGGGCAAAATATCCAGCGCTGCCTTCTCTTGCCTCCCGTACATCCTCAGGCAAAGCGTAATCGTCTGTACCCTGTGCCCGGCCGGCAGCTAGTGTGTGGGTCGGAACCAGGAGCTGATCTGAGCCAGTATGTCCTGAGCGAACACAGGTACTTGACTACTGGTGGTCAACGTGTTAATATTTAACCATATGGTTAAATATAGTACTCCAGCACTTGATCGCACCTTCTCAGCTCTCTCCGATCCGACACGGCGAGCCATATTGGCCAGGTTGGCCCAGGGCGGGGCTACAGTAACGGAATTGGCCCGGCCTTTTGATATGTCCCTACCGGCCGTTTCAAAGCACCTGCGGGTTCTTGAGAATGCCGGTCTTATGAGTCGCCGCAGGGAAGGGCGCATTCACCATTGCCGGTTGGTTGGGGAGCCGCTTCAAGGAGCGGCCGATTGGCTGGCATTTTATCGTACTTTTTGGGAAACAAGGCTTGAATCCCTGGCCGATTACCTGGAAAACATAGATCAAGAGGAAAAAGAATCAGATGACAACTCAGATAATTAGCCCCACGGCGCTGCGAGTTGAACGGAAATTTAAGGCGTCCCGTGAACGACTATTTCAAGCCCTGACCAACCCGGCCTCCCTGGAAAAATGGTTTGCCGTAGGTGAAGGATTTACCACACCCATCGCCGAAGTGGATCTGCGTACCGGCGGCCGCTACAGGCTGGGTATGCAGCCGCCGGATGGCACTCCCGTGCTGATCGTTGGTGGCGTTTACCAACTGATCCAGCCGCCAGATAAATTAATCTTCACCTGGGCCTGGGAAGCGGCCGGCCGTGACGAACCGGAAACTTTAGTTACGATTGAGCTATTTGACCTCGGTGATGAAACCCGGGTCATCTTAACTCACGAACAATTCCTGACGCCTGCGGCGCGGGACCAGCACGGCGAGGGTTGGCAAGGTTGCTTCAATCGACTGGCCATGGCCATAGAAAACGAGGAGGTGTAATCCCATTCGATCGCTGACTGATTGAAGTTAATAGGGGCGGGGACCACGCACAGATAACCGATCTCGCCATCTGGCGAATCAATTACGACAGGAGAAAAAATGTCAAATAATAATGTAATCGATCAAAGCATCACCGTGAATGCCTCCCGAGAGCAGGTCTTCAGTGCCCTGGTAGAGGCCGGTGGCTTGACCCGCTGGTTCTTGAGTAAGGCTGAATCAGAGGCGAAAGCCGGAGGCTGGTTTAAGTATAGTTGGGAATTCAACGATGCCGATCAGAACGGGTCGCAGGAAGGCGCTTATACTGAAGTGGTTCGCCCAGAAAAGGTTAGCTACCCCTGGCAGGCGGGAGACACGCCAACGAAAGTGACCTTCACGGTTCAGGGCGATGGCGACAAGGTAACAGTCCAACTGGTGCATTCGGGCTTTGGCGCTGCGAAGAACCCCGATCAGCTAAGAGAAATGCATGCCGGTCCCTGGCAATTCTATATGGCAAATTTGAAGAACCACTTGGAAAATGGTGGGGATCTTCGGGCTGAGCAACTTGGCCAGGTGACTTACTAATCAGAGATGCGCTGGTCATAATCTTAAGCATACCGGAAGATACTCTGCTTTTGACAAGTTGAAAGCCTGCGTTGGAAACATAACCTGGCGGCTTTGACGCGCTATGTACAGCCGTTAAAGTCGCCACTTTTTCGATATTGCTTGCGGAGGTAAACTCTATTGGATAGCTGTTACGCACAAAAAGGAGCATATTTTGGAACTCGGAACATTTTCAATCAGCCTGACCGTCAAGGATATTGAGGCTTCAAGGGCTTTCTATCAAAAATTAGGCTTCAAGGAATTTGGCGGCGATATCTCACAGAACTGGTTGATCCTGAAGAACGGCGATCATGTTATCGGTCTTTTTCAGGGCATGTTCGATAAGAACATCATGACCTTCAACCCTGGTTGGATAGCAACGCCCAAGAGCTCGAGACTTATACAGATGTACGCGAGCTACAGCGTCTGTTGAAAGCCCGGGGTGTATCGCTAGAGAGTGAAGCAGATGAGAGTACGACAGGACCCGCCAGCTTTATAGTTGTGGACCCTGACGGTAACCCAATCCTCGTCGACCAACACGTATAAGTTGCCGGCCATTCGGCTCCCGGTCAAAAGGGAGTTCGCCTTGGAAGGCGAGTTGCCCTATATAGTCGGCGAATTCGCCCAAGAGTTGCTGTCTGAAATAAACGATGAGGGGAAACAGAGGCCCGCTTGAACATCGCTGGGATGTATCGTCCCAAGAGGCGGTCGCTATTCAGCAACGGCTGCGCGAGGCGGTTGGCATCACCGATGATTTGGGTGAGGTCCACCACGTTGCCGGGGTGGACATCGGCTTTGAAGAAAACAATACCGTGACCCGGGCGGCCGTCGTCGTGCTTAGCTTTCCCGACCTGCTCTTGGTGGAGCAGGCTATTGCCCACCGGCCGACTACCTTTCCCTACATTCCCGGCCTGCTCTCCTTCCGTGAAGCGCCGGCCGCCCTGAGCGCCTTGGAGCGGTTGGCCATTCGGCCGGACTTGTTGCTGATTGACGGTCAGGGCCGAGCCCATCCCCGCCAGCTGGGTCTGGCCTGTCACCTCGGCCTGCTAAGCGACATTCCCGCCATCGGTGTAGCCAAAAGTCTCCTGGTCGGCACTCACGAATCGCTGCTAGAAAGTCGTGGCAGCCAGGCGCCGCTTTTATTGCAGGGGGAGGTGATTGGCATGGTCCTGCGTACCCGGAGCAATGTCAAACCTATCTACGTCTCGATCGGCCACCGGGTTAGCTTGGAAACGGCCGTCGCCTATACCATGGCCTGCTGCCCTAAATATCGCTTGCCTGAGACCACCAGGCAGGCCCACCGTCTAGCTTCTGGAAAATAAGCCGTTCATTTTGATCAGGCGGTTAGCTCAACCCATTCACCAGCTTACTAATAGCCGAAGGCACAGAACCAGTCACCTGGAAAGAGATCACCCGGCGCTTTGCCTCGCGCAGAGCTGCGGCATCCCCTAATGCCTGGGCAATCTTAAGCACACCGAAATCCATGGACGAATCATCTTGGCCTGCTTCATCGGGAATAGGCAAATCTTGTTCCGGAATCGATGCGAACTGGATAAACAGCCCATTGCCGCCGTCACCCTTGTGTAACTGGCCGGTGGAATGCAGAAAGCGTGGTCCGAAGCCGACCGTAGTAGGTAGCCGGGTCCGCCGACCCAACATTTCCCGCAGCTTCTCCAGCGAGTCGCTAGTCTCGGTCGTATGAGGAACGAAGGCCTGAATCGCGATGTAATCGCCCGTCTGAGATTGATCCAGGAAGGTTAATAATGCTTCCACCGACAGCGGCGCGTTTTCTCCGGCCGGCAACTTTCCAGTTTTTTGGTATGTGGTTACCATTTCCCGGGCCAGGATCTTGGCCGATTCCACGTTGGGTTGGTCGAAAGGTTGGATGCCCATCCGGTTGCCGGCTACGGCCGTGGCCATCTCCCACAGAAAGAATTGTCCGCCCAAATCGTAGCGGTCTTTCAGATCGAGGGTGACCAATGGCTGCCCGGTCGCTGCCAGCTTGGCCATGGCCGCCTCATAGCTCTGGTCGCCATCCAGGCAGAGGTAAACGAACAGTCGGTCCTGACTATAGTCCCCTGGCGAATACAAAGGCTCGCCTACCACGGGCAAGATGCCCTTGCCATCCTTGCCGGTGCTCTCGGCGATTAATTGCTCAATCCAATCGCCGAAGTTGGCCAGGCCGGGCGAGCTAATCAGGGTGACTTTATCTCGCCCTTGCTTTGCCAGTTCGCCCATGATGACTCCCAACGTCCCCCCCATACCACTGTGGCTCATTAGCAGGGCGCTTTCCAGCAATCTGGGAAGGTCGACGCCCACCAGCCCAGCCGGTACCAGGCCGAAGTAGGACAGCGCCGCATAGCGGCCACCGATATTCGGATCATTCAGGAAAACAGCCCGGAAATCATAGGCCTCGGCCAATTGGTCTAGTTTGCTGCCCACGTCGGTGATGGCCACGAAGTGCTCTCCGGCCGATTCCCGCCCCACGGTGGCCACAGTCCGGTTGTAAAAAAATTTAAAAAACGACAATGTTTCCACGGTGCCGCCCGACTTCGTCGCGACGATAAAAAGCGTCTTGGCCAAGTCTTCTTGTTCATCGCAAGCGCGAACGACCTCGGGATCCGTGCTATCTAACACAGCCAACGCCAGGCCGTCGTGGTCATGGCCAAAAACGTTGGCAAAAACCTCGGGCGCGAGGCTCGAACCGCCCATACCCAGAAGCAGCACCTGGCTGTAACCCTCGGCCCGGACGGCCGTGGCCAGCTCCATGATCCGGCCCACATTATTGGCCATTTCCTCGGGCAGGTGCAGCCAGCCCAGCCGGTTGCTGATTTCCTCCGGTTGCGGTTTCCAGATGGTGTAATCATGGTCCCAAATACGGTTCATGATCCTCTGGTCCTTCAGCTCGGCCAGCGCGGTGTCCACCGTCCCCTGGTACTCGCCCAGGCGAGCAGTAAAGGTGGCCTGGTTTTGCCCCAATTGGGCCACCTTCCCGGCAATATTCTCCAATAAGGATTCAAAAGGCGTGACGAACTTTTTGACCCCCTCTTCCTGGAGTTGCTCGGTCATGGCCCCCAGGTCGATGCCCAGATTGGCCAATTGATCCAGTTGATCCTGGGCCTCTTCTACCTGTTTGGTCACAGTGACGGCCACCTTGCCATGATCGAAAAAGGCTTGCAGCGTCTCAGGTGGAACTGTGTTAACCGTATCAGGGCCGATCAGCTCATCAACATACATGGTATCCGGGTAGGCGGGGTTTTTAGTGCTGGTGCTAGCCCACAGGACCCTTTGCACTCTCGCGCCACGACCGGCGAGCTGTCGCCAGCGTGACCCGCTAAACGTTTCCCGGAAGCGTTGGTAGGTGACCTTGGCATTGGCGATGGCGGTTTTGCCCAGTAATGCCCGGGCTTTGGGCGAGCCGATGGCCGCCAGGCGATCGTCCACTTTGGCATCGATGCGGCTGAGAAAAAAAGAGGCCACTGAGGCGACCTTCGACAGATCTCCACCGGAAGCAGCAAGCTTGTCCAGACCCAAGATATACGCTTGGGCCACGGCCTCATAGTGAGCCAAAGAAAACATCAGGGTAACGTTGATGTTAATACCTTCACTGATCAGCGTTTCTATCGCCGGTATGCCGGCCGGGGTTGCCGGCACTTTGATCATCACGTTAGGCCGGTTTACTGTTGCCTTTAAGCGCCGTGCTTCGGCGATAGTAGCGGTTGTGTCGTCGGCTAAAGTCGGGCTGACCTCCAGGCTGACATAGCCATCCTCGCCTTGGGTCCGCTCATAGACCGGCCGGAGCAGATCGGCCGCATTCTGGATATCTTCAATAGCCAGGGTCTCATAGATCGCGACCGTTGACTTACCTGCTCTGGATAGCGCTTCCAGGGCCCGGTCATAATCGGCGCTGCCGGCAATGGCTGCGGCAAAGATGGCCGGATTTGAGGTAACGCCGGTCACCCCGGCATCGATCAGATCCTGAAATTCACCCGACAGTAAAAATTCTCTGCGGATATAATCAAACCAAATGGATTGGCCTAAACCTGCCAATTCTTGTACCCGTGTCATGATTTTGCTCCTCGTCAATGAGTGACAATTGCCAGGCTTCGAGATTAAGAATGTTTATTGTGTGACTAGAGAGCATTATACCATGGGGGCAGCGTTGTTTAGGTGTTTAGCTTATGCCTAAGGAAAAACACACGATACCTGATGTTTGTTGCACTTTCCCACAACTAAAGCTGGCCAAGATCCTCTTTCACCGGCGGCAGATAATGCTCTACGATCTCGCCTTCGTGGACGACAAAGGATTCCACACCCAACTTGTCTGGGAGCGACCGGGCTAAATTGCTGATGAAGTCCGAAGAGGTCAGCGCCGCATCATGGGCCGGCCGGCCTAAGAAGACGGCCGTCACCTTATGTTCCTTAATAACGTCAATTAACGATTGTAGAAATTCTCCATGACAGACGACCGATTCAACCGCCAGGCCCGCCTTTTCTGCCCGTTCCTGGGCCAGGGCCAGCAAGAATTCGCCTAATTCGTCCAATTCCTTCTCAACGGAAGCGAGTTGTACCGGTCCGACCAGGTGATCCAGAAAGTGAACGTTGGCCACGTACAGCAGCAACAATGTTTCACCACGTTCCATGGCCACGGCCGCCACACGATCCTGGTTGCGGTACGTTGTATCACCACCTCGAGTTGGATATAGAATAGATGTCACTTTCTGACTCGCCTCCTGAGATGACGGCCGGATCAACCAGGCCCTACCTCAATAAGTGGCCGGGCTAGGGCACAGGTTACCCAATCCGGCCGGCGTTTGTCTTACAATGTAAATCGTATCAACAACCAGATAAATCCAACAACTAATGTTAAGAAAGTCACCGGCAGGCCCACCTTTAAAAAAGCGATAAATGAGATTGGCCGGCCGGCCTGGGCCGTAATGCCGCCGGTGACCAGGTTCGCCTCGGCGCCAACCAGAGAGCCATTGCCGCCCATCGCCGCACCCATTGAGAGCGCGTAGTATAGCACCTTGCTATTAGCTCCCGGGACGGTCAAGCTTAGAAAATCGGCCACAGGCAACATGGAAGCTGCCAGGGGTATATTGGCGATGAATACCGAGAGCATTCCCACCCCAAAGACCATGACCACGATGGCCAATGTCAAACTGTCACCCACCCATTGGCCGATGGCTTCGGAGATAAAGCTGATCAAACCCACTTCTTGAACGGCGCCGACAACCATAAAAAGGGCCATGAAGAACACCAGCGTTGTCCAATCTACGGCCGTAATCATCTTGTGCACATCCGGCTTAAGCCAGATCAACAAGATCGTCGCGCCGATTAAAGCCGGCACGGCCGGAACAACATGAAATTGTTCGCCGATGATAAAGCCAATCATAATAAATAGAAAAACCAGCCCGGATATGCGCAAAGTCTTAGGATGTTCAATCTGGGCGTTTTCTGACAATCGCTGGTACAAGGCCGGCGAAATGCCGCCACTCTGCTTGCGCCATTCAGCCCGGTAATGCCACAGTACGTAAAGGGCCATCACCACCAGGGCGGCCAGCACACCCGGCGTCTGGTTGACCAGGAAATCTGTGAAGCCAATATCGGCATGGGCGCCAATCAGGATGTTGGTCGGGGTGCCGATAAGGGTGCTGATGCCCCCGACATTCGAGGCCAGGACTTCGGGGATAATCAGGGCCAGGGGGTTTATCCCGATGGCCAGGGCAATCTGCAGGCTAATCGGTGTCATTAATAACATGGTCGTGAAATTGTCTAGTAAGGCTGAGGCAATCGCCGTTATCCCCATGAGAATCAACACTAACAACCAGGCCCGGCCGGCGCTCAACCGGTAAGCTTGAAATGCCGTCCATTGGAAGACACCCGTCCCTTCGATGACTGCGATAACGATCATCATGGCCATCACCAGGAAGATAACTTCCCAATTGATATAGGTCAGCGCGCGCTCAAAGTTGATGATGTACAGGTCTGGCCAAAAGGCGACCCCGGCAAAGGTAAACAAAAATATAGCCGATATGCCGGCCAGGGCTGCCGTCGTACTATGTAGCTTTTCCAGGGCGATCAAGGCCAATACGGCGATGAAGATCAAAGTCGCCGCCCAGAAGCCGGCGGTTATCTCACGTTGCATGGGTATTTCGCCGAGACTAAATGTGCCGGTAACGATCAAATCGGCCAACTGGCTGGAATCCAGGATGATCCGTTCACTTTTAAAGTGGTAGCGCTCGATGACAACGGCCAGGCCACCTTGCGGTTCCTCGGCCAACACCAGGCCCCAATTGCCGTCCTCCTGGCTTTCTGTTTCGGCCAGCGCTTCATCGACATCAGGCATCTCGGCCGACACCACTGCCTCGACAATGGGTTGCCCCTGATTATCTACCAGTTGACCGGCGATGATATACCCTTCTTGGAAGGGATCGCCCTGGTTGGCTTGGACCAGGCCAGCGGCCGTTAGAATCAGAGCGAGCAACAATACCAACGCCGGGAAGATCGGCCGGAGCTGCCGCAATTTTTTTAAACCATCTTGCATGAACTTTTTCCCAGGATTTTTTGACAACGCGAATTGCTCGTTTGAACCAATTGAATAGCTAATCCTACAGGTCACCTATCCATTCTGCAAATATGGTGCTCAGATCGCAACCGCAGGCCTCTTCCGCCGCGGCCTTTATCGTCGCCCCGGAGGAGATGCCCCACTTATTCGCCTGGTAATAGTCACGCAAGAAGGTGTGAAAAGATTCCTCGCCCATTTCATCGGCCAGGGCATCAAAGAAGAGCGGTCCCCGACCGTAAATGATGGCGCTATATTCCGAACCCTTATACTCGCCCGCGGGCCGGCCGATAGGTATGTCGGCCCTATCAACACGATCCCAACGTTGTAGGAAAGAATCACGAAAACCTTCCTCCCCCTGTTTCCCGTAGGCATCCCGGAAATAGAGCATGGTCATGAATTGGGTCAGCGACTCGTCTACCCAGGGCTCGTTGATCTGGTCATTACCCACAACATTATAGAACCATTGGTGGCCGACCTCATGGGCCACGGTCCCTTCCAAATAGAACATCGCCGGCGTCTGGCCGAGGTAGGCTTCGGGATCGTATATCGCCGATCGAATCACGGTCATACTGGGGTATTCGACGCCCAAAGCCAGGTTCGGGGTGGGGGCGATATCAAACTCCGTATAGGGATAAGCGCCCAGGCGGTCTCCCAGGCTGGTCAGGGCTGCCGCGGCTATATCCAGAACCTGCTCATTTTGATTGGCGAATTCCGGAAAGTAATAACCGTTGATCACCGTATCCCCGACGCTCCGGCTGTCGACCAGGTAACGATCGCTGCTGGCAAGATAAAAGTCTCGAGCAGGCCCAGAGGCGATGGTCAATACCTGCTTATTACCGTCTATCTGTTTATCTATCTCAACGCCGGAAGCGACTATCACTTGTTCGGCAGGTGCGGTAACCTGGACCAGGTAGAAACTGGCGTCGCCATAGGTCGGGTCGGCATTCTCCGAGGGCAGTTCGATATGCCACCTTTCGTCGTCATAGACGGCCAACTGGGGATAGAAGTGAGCCAAGGCCAGCACGTCGTCGACCGTAGCGAAAACGCCGTAGTTGCTGCCGCCTTCGGAAGGCACATCGACCCCAAAGTCCAGGCCAATAACCACTTGCTCGCCTGGCGACAGCGGCGTCGCCAGCGGGACGCCAAGTAGGGAGCCAGAAGAATCATAGGAAGGCTCAACCGGATCACCATTCAGCGTCACGCTAGATAGGGTCGTCCGGCCGCCAAGAATATTGGGGAAGAGGTAGAAGTAAACTTCATCCAGGGATACGTCTTCCTGGTTGGTATAGCGAACCTCTTGCCGGCCGCTCACTGAGTATAAATCCGGGGCAATCTCCAGGTCTATCTGATACACCGGGGCTCCGGTTAACTGCTCCAGCACCATTGCCTCATCGTCGATTAAGCCTGATCGGAAGACAGAGCGATCATCCCAATCCGTACCGAGCAAGGTCGCGGCCGGTTGACCGGCGTTTGCGGATCCCGATTCGCCCATGACATACTGGTCAAACCAGGCCAGCATTGAATCAGCCAACCCGGGTTCTTTATTAAACATATTTGTCCCATGCCCGGCCCCGTCAAACATGATCAACTCGACCGTGCCCTTGGCCAGTTCGTGCAAATCCCTGGAAGAATCGGCTGCCACCGTATCCTCTTGGCTGGCCACAAAAAGCACCGGCCGGTCGCCATATTCCTGGATACGATCATCGGTAGTTACGCCAAAGTAATCCTCGCCGGGCGATAACAGGATCATGGTGTTAAGCGACGGTTCATTCACCGCCAAAACCACGGACATATTAGCCCCAATGCTGGCTCCGGCGGCTGCGATGTGCTGCGCATCCACATCTTCACGGCCGGCCAGGTATGCCCAAACCTGGTTAAGATCGCTCTCCGTTTTATCCCAATCTCGCTGGCCGCCCGTATCGCCATGGCCGCGCATATCCACGGTCATAGCCGCATAGCCATTCTCTGCTAACTGCCCTGCGAAATCCGCCCAATCTGAGCGATCGCCGCCATTCATATGGAGCAAAATGATTGCCGGCCAGGGGCCGGTCCCGGCTCCAGGATAGAAGGTGCTGACGATGGACTGACCATCGGCCGCTTCGAGAACTACCTCTTCAGGAGCGGCAGCCGGCACTGGCTTCGTTGGCGCGGCCGCCGGTTCGGCCGCAGCCTCTTTTTCCACTTCGTCCGCTACCCCGTTACTCGATTCAGTCCCTGATCCTTCTTTGGATGGGCTGCTTTCGTCACCGGTGGGGCCGTCTTCGACCGCGGCTGCCTGCTCTTGGGATGATGGACCAGAACTCTCTTCAGACTTTTTATCCTCACCGCTCTTGCATGCGGCCAATAAGAGAATAAGGATAATCAAGAATATTACTTTGAGACTTTTCACTTTCTTCTCCTGCTTATACCAGCTGCCTGATATCTAAGGTGGGCTTAATAATTCCGGCGCTACGTCCAATGGAGCAGACAGACTCCCTAGAAATGCTTCCAATTGAGATAATTCAATTTGGCTAAAACCAAGGGGCAATATATCTGTATGGCCGGTGGGACCCTGGCGGGTGGGGGCCTGATTATAGTGGGCCAATACCTCGGCCAAATTCTCGAACTGCCCGGCATGCATATAAGGGGCCGTTTCAGCCACATTTCG
>Ga0307377_10006957_pt1 | contig 11751 bp, 23 predicted proteins | sample TR3MG_FD_202535 | JGI IMG/M metagenome (GOLD analysis project Ga0307377, IMG submission 202535) | Soil microbial communities from Risofladan, Vaasa, Finland - TR-3 | ecosystem: Environmental > Terrestrial > Soil > Coastal area > Acid sulfate soil | place: Finland: Risofladan, Vaasa | collected...
ACAGAAGCTGACCCTGTAAACATCGAAGCTAAAATTGAGGTTATACCAGAGGTTATACCAGAGGTTATACCAGAGGTTATACCAGAGGTTATTAAAAGTGGTGTAATAAATAGCCAAGGTATTGTATCTAAAAAATTGGCCCCAGCACCACCACCACCACCAGAACCAACTAGTAAAACTCAAATTACATCAATTAAACCAGAAGGCATTAAGAGGGAAGATATTAAAGAAATAAGGGAAAACCAGAATAAAAAAAAGAATAGAGGGTTTAGCCGAAACATACCCGTAAGACGTGGATATTAATAAAACATATAAATTAGAAGAAACCTCTTATTTTAAAAGAGAATTCAATAAGCAACAAATTGTAATTGGAAACTCATATAGAACAGGTCTGGGTCATTACGATGCTTGGACCAAAAAAATAAATGGAAATTATAAAGGCACCAGCTCTTACTCAATAGGGTTGGATGGTACCGTTTATGAACACTTCAACCCTAAATACTATTCATCATTTTTACGTGATAAAGAATTAGATAAAAAAATAATACCCATAGTTTTAGAGAATGAAGGTTGGGTGATTAAAGATTTAAATAAAAAGAAATTCATAACATGGGATGGGGAACCATACGATAGGGATGAACCTTTAATTGAAAAGAAATGGAGAACCAAAATTCGTTGGGCACCTTATTCAAATATACAAATCAAAAGCTTAATAGAATTAGTAAATTACCTTATAGATACATTTGGAATAGAAAGGAATGTTGCTTTAGATAATATCAAAGATAAGGAATATAAAGAATTTAAGGGTATTTCATATAGAAGCAATTATTCTAAGAATTATTTAGATGTATCCCCAGCATTCGATTTTGATGGTTTTAAAAAAGCTATTGAAAAGAATTAAATTGAGGTTTTTTATATTATTTTCAATATTTATATAGAAAGATATAAATTCAAATGGATTATATAAACGAACAAGACGTAACTAAAAAAATGTTATCTACTATTAGAAGAAACACCTTAATTAACGAGGATTTCAATTCTAATAATACTGACGAAGAAGAATTAACTTCAAATGAATTGAGTGAAGAACAAAAGAATTTTAGAGATACAGTAAGTCCTAGAGTTGATTTTACAGGTTTTAAAGTATACCCTAAAAACAAAAACGTTGTTTTTTCTGGTAAATTTGAAAATTTAGGTGGTTTAGAGTGGGAATTCACATTAGAAGATTCTAATGGGTTATATATTACCGCTAATAACGTACCATTTAGTGATGACGTAATAAACACAATTAAGAAATTGAAAGGTTATTACGATAATTGGGCTGATGAATGGGCTCAAAAATTAGCTACAGAGTATAATAGAAGTTCTGAGAATGAAGATGAAGTTCAAGAGTCAGATATAGTATAAAAGAATAGATTATGATATTAAGTAAAGGTAAATTATATTTGATACTCTTTATTCTTGTAGCCATTATTGGATTCTTAATTTTCAATGGGTATAGAAGTAGAGCGGAGAGAGATGCTGCATTGAAAGAAAAACAAGAAGAGAAAGAGGAAATAATACGAGTTAGAGATTCTGCTTCAAAAGCTCGTGATAGACAGATATCTGATTTCGAATTTACTTTTGACTCTTTAGCTAATACTAATAAAAAAATTATATATGTACCTTATGAAAAATTTAAATATATTGACCGTACTCTTGATGATGCTATCAATATCCTTGACAGCACAAATTACGAACAATAAATTAGATGGTGACGTTTGGTTAAATGATAAGGGTAATGTTGAAATGACACCTGAAGCTGCCATCGATAAATCTAAAATACTTAGTGATTGGGTTAGACAAAACGACACACTAAAAGTAAGAGAGGACCAACTTCGTAAAAAAGATGAAATTATAAAACTGATGACAATCAAAGTCGCTGAAATGACGGGGGAGTTAAGAGCTGCCAACAGTTATATTGATAAACAAACTGAAATGGTGGATGATATATCTGATGACCAAATTGATATAGCTAAAGGAATGTTTAGCAACTTCCAAATTGATGTTCGTGGTCATGGAAATTTAACAAGTTATCTAGACCCAAAAACAGAATTAGATGAAACTGGAATGTTTAAAAATATTCAAGCAGATATTATTTTTAAGTACAATATTAAGAAATGGTATATATTTACTCAAGGCTCTGTAGGTACTAATGATTATAAGTATATTAGTTTAGGTGGAGGTTATCGATTATGGTAATTAACATATTAGTTCTAAAACAATAATAAAAACCCTCATATAGGGTTTTTTTGTTATATTTTCAATATTTATATAGTAAAGATATAAAGTAATTACGTAATAAATCGATATATGCAAAAAATAAGGTTAAGCGAAAGGCAAATTCTTATGCTCCAAAAACTAAAAGAGGATAAACCTAAAACAAAGGTTCTAAGAATCGATGAAGACCAATACAAAAGATTATTTAAGGGTGGGTTCAATACTAACTCTAAAGTATCTAGAAGTATTGATAAAGCTGATTTAGATGAAGGACCAAAGAGCAAAGTGAGTTTATTAAAATTTGCTCAAGAGCTTATTGTATTCATAAAAGACATGTTATCTAGACCTGAATCAGCACCATTTTCTAAATTTTGGTTAGAACAAGGTATTAGTAAAGATAGATTAGTTAAAATGTTGGAGAAAGAAGGTTTATTAGAATCATCTTTAGATGAAGCCAGTGGTACCCAAACATATGTGGCTGAAAAATACGGTTTTAGAAGAAAAGTAAAAGAATGTTACAAGAAAATAATAAAAGAATGGGGTGATGCTGGATATCCAGCGGGAGCAGATAATAACCCTAACGCACCTTGGAATCAATCAGACCCAGAACCTGAACCAGAAGTGGAATTAGGTATAAAAGCGGATAAAAAAATTCTTGACCTTGTTTATTATAACGAGGATATGGATGGTTTATGTATATTCAAAAAAGGTAATGATTTATTTTCAATAACCGTAGAATCATTGGTTACATTTAAAGGTGAAAAATTAGAACCATATTTAGATAGTGACCAAAGTCTTGATACCGTTAATGGTGAAACTGCAAGTAATTTTATCAATGATAAATTAGCTCATAAAGAAATTAAAGCTTTTGCTAAACATGCACCAGATGGTGAACTTGCCTTAATAACCCCAGAACTTAAAGAAAAATTAATACATTGGTACGGTGAAGATAAAACTTTAGTCAGTATCTTAAATAATGTAATAGAAACTACAGGTGCGGCTTCAAGCGGTGCTTACGTTGGTGGTGCCTCAATGGGACCAATTAAAAAAGATACTGGGGATAGTCCAGAAAAAGCTATTGGAGATTTAATTAATGATGGTTATGATGATTATAACCCAGCAAAACATTTAGCCCAATTAATAGAGACAGTTATCAACGATGTTGACCCTAATTTATCATATGAGCATTTTGCAAGAGCAGTAGCTCAAGTATTGGATGATTCATATGGTAAACATGTATTTGATAAATTTTTAGAAGAGTTGGTGGCATCATTACCTATTGATTTACCTATGGGTGAATCAACAACTACAACTTCAGCTGGTGGTGAAAGTGGTACATTTGCTTATGATGTAAACGCATTGGGTAATAACGATTTTATGATGGCTGGAAATAAAGAAAATAAAAAGATGGGCGATATGCCTATCGTTAAAAGACCTATTGCTAAAGTTAATGAAGAAGATGAACCAGCTAAAAAAACTTATTTAAGAGCATTACACCAATATAAATTAGCTAAGAAATCTGGAATAAATCTGGACCAAGCCAAAGCTAGATATGTTGCAGCCGCTAAAAATATCGATATCACTGTTAGTGAAGGTAAGAAGGTATTAAAAATAACCGAAGCTCAACTAAAAAGAATATTAGAAGCAGATAACATGACTTCAACAGCATTCCCTAACGGTGAAATGGTTGATTTTGATGATTGTGTTAAATTCAATAATAATACTAAAGCACAAGACGGTGGATGCAGTCAAGGTGCTGTAGATAACGTGGTTAAAACCAAAAAAACTAAAAGCTCAGTAGTAGCTAAAAAGTAATTAAAATACTAAAATAAGTATATTAAGAAATAATAACATATTTATATAAAAGACCAAAATAATGGATAAAACAATTATTAAAAAACAATTAGATAAATTAGTCGCTGAAGCTAGTGTTTCTGGTGCAAAAGTCACCAAAAGAGCGCAAAAAGCCAGTAAAGAGGAAAATGATGCTTACTACAAAGATGTGGAAAGCAAAATGAAGGAGTATGGCAAAAATCTAGAACAAGAGGACGAAAACGCTATTGAACCAAAGAAAACCAATGTTGAGGGTGATACTAAAGAATATCACGAAGACATGGAGATTATGAATGGTCAAGAGATGATTCAATACGATATTGACCCATCTGAGAACTTTAAAGATAGAGCTAAAAAAGCTATCGAAGGTGATTCTACTATGGGTAATAAAACTTACACTGGTGATGAAAATGGAAATACAGAACCAGTATGGGGTGCTTCAGATGCTGAATTTGGAAAGAAATTGGTTGCTAGGGCCAACGCATCCAAAGAAAAAAGAAACGACCAAACAGGTACATTTAATCAATTCGGTGATGATATCGAAATGAGTCCTAAAGCTCCTAGAATTAAAAAGAGAAAAATAGCAACAGAAGGTATGAAAAGATTAAGATTTAAAAAAGAATTTGATGGTGTGGGTAACGCACTTAAATTAATTCCAGAAACATTCAAAGTAGCTGACAAAGTATTTGAAATGACTGATGGTAAAGAAAGTTACAAAATTAAGTGGGAAGGCACATTAGATGCAGGTAAAGCTGTAGTTCTTGAAGGCAGTTCAAAAGGATTTATGAATGAAGCTTTTATGAAAATCAAACATTTAATGAATTACAATGCTGAAGACACTTTAGGAACCCCAACATCTAATGAGAGGGTTAAAGCAAATAAAACTTTAGCTGAGGGATTAAAAAAAAAATAAATTAACTTATGCGAAAAGTAAGCGATAAACAAAGACAGATTTTAGAAAAATGGGTAGTTGAATTTGGCGCAAGACAAGCTGGAGTTAAAATAATTGATAATTATTTAAGAAGGTTGGGTTTAAGTGCTAATGATTTACCAGATTCTATGACATTTGCAACGGGGGTTAGATAGCATTCAAGAGTTTTTAGAATCTAGAGATTATGGCTCAGCTATTGACATCGCTATAGATACCGCAAAAGAAATGCTTGAAGATGAAGGATTTCCAGGTATGTCTGAAAATAAACAAATTAAAAAGAACAATAAAATGAAACGAGTAAAATTTAAGAAAGAATTCACAAATATACAAGAAGCTTTAACTAAAGTTCCTGTTGAATTGAGAGAAGATAAAAATGTCTTTGAAATGACTGATGGTAATAAAACCGTTAAAGTTAGATGGGAAGGTACCATAGAAGAAGGTGAAGCTGTTGCTTTAATAGCTAAAGACAATACTTTAATCAATGAAGAAGTTTTAGAAATGAAACGTTTAATGGGCTATACATCAGAAAGCACTATTGGAAACCATAAAGGTGAAGGTAGAGTTATGGAAAACGACAAATTCAAAGAATTATTGTCAGCTTCTAAAAAAAAAATACTAACTGAAAATAATGAAAGCGTAGCTTTCGTTGATGAATCCGAAATTTTAGATGAAGGTTTAAAAAGTATTGTTGCTGGCGTTATGATGTTGGTAGGTGCCATGGCATCAGGTCAACAAGTTTCACCTGATAAAGTACAAGCTGTTAAAACAGAACTTTCACAATTATCACCAGAACAAAAAGATGTTGTAGCAAACAAATTAACTCCAGAACAATTAGAACAAGTTAAACAAGCAACTGGGATTGAATTTACAGAAGATGGTGCAAACAGTTTATTTAAATTTGAACCTAAAAAAGAATTTAAACACACACCAGCACCAAAATTATATTTAGGTAAATATGGTGACATCAAAGCAACCAAAGTAACTAACATTGGTTCAAACGGTAAGGATGGATATGTTTATACAGTTCAAGTTTCAGGTGTATATGGAAGTGGTGATACCTTCAGTAGCGTAAGACGTTATATAGGTAAGAATAATCAAAACTTAGATAACACAACAATTAAGTTTGTTAATGACTCAGGAAGCCCTTATGGTGGTAAAGATATAACATATAAATAATAAAAACCCACTTTAAAGTGGGTTTTTTGTTTTAGAATAATATTTATAATAAAAAGATTATGGCAATTGAAATTTCAAAATACGTAAGCTACAATGAAGTAGTTCGTAGTAATACAGCATTAAGAAAAAATATAGATAATTCTCCTAACGCAGAACAAATAGAAAGAATTATAATACTTTGTAAAAAGGTTTTTGACCCATTAAGAGAATGGGTTGGTGGGCCAGTTAAAATTAATTCTGTTTTTAGAAGTAAAAAATTAAATGATGCCATCGGTGGAAGTAAGTCTTCTCAACATATGGCTAATAAAGGTGCGGCAGTGGATATCGATGATGTTTATAAACACAAAACAAATTTAGAAATGTTCTACTATATAAAAGAGAACCTTCAATTTGACCAATTGATTGCTGAATTCCCTGAAAATGGTGAACCTAGATGGATTCACGTTTCATATAATGAAGGAAATAACAGAAATAAAATATTAATAGCAGCAAAAATAAATAAAAAAACCACATACCTTTTATATGAAGGTAATGAACATTACATTAACCCAAAACCCGCATAATGAGATAATATAATGAGTAATATAGATAACGTAAATAAATTAATGAAACATATGTCTAGGCCACTATCGTTGTTACAGACGGAATTAGTATATGATAGCAATCAAATTTCATATGAAAGGTCTGACTTATACTATGATTTTACGTTAACTTTAGATAATCTAATTGAATCTACTTATTTGGGCCATGACATGATGGACGAAAAAGAAAGGTTAAACCATTTTAATTGGTGTTGGAACAAAACTTGTGATTTGATAAATACTAACACCATTAAATTTAATAGAAATGATGAAGCCTATGTGTATTTTTTAGATTTATATTTCGAAACGTTTTACAATGAAAGTTCCATGAACTACTTAGACTTAAAATTATATTGGAACTTTATATTCAATTATAATGTTGAAAAAACCCGTTCAGATATTGATAGATATATAAAATTATACAAAATATTTGAAAAATCTTACCTAAATGCTATTTATTTAGTATAAAATCAAGCTTTTCTATTTATTTATTATTTTAATTTCATTATATTAGATGTATGAGATTAAAAAATATTGTTTTAACGGAATTAATACATGACCGACTAATTGCTTATGAAGAGTTAGAACGAGTTATGAATAGTAGGGGCTCTATTGAGTCCATCGTAGTTAAATCCAAGCGTTACTTAAATAAAATTGTTAAATTTAATGCTATGATAAATGAATGGCAAGACATAATGAAAACAGACATCGATACCGCTGATTTTGGTGAATGGACGAAAAAATTAAAAAATGAAGAAAATGGATAATTTAAATGAGCTTAAACACATGATAGACCTTTTAGAGATAGATTTGATTAAGTTTTACAAAAAAGGCAATAAGGCTGCCTCTATTAGGGCCAGAAAGATGCTACAGGACATAAAAGCACAATCCCAGATTATCAGAATGGATATTTCAAGAACTAGGAAAGTGAAAGAATTAAAAAAACGAAACGTATAATGTTAATAGAAGTGATAAATAAAATATTACTAGTGTTATTGGTGATGTCATCATTGAACGTAATATGGCACGTTTTCTATGCGATACAAGCATGGACCAGAAATGAAGAACAAAATACTAAATATATTCTATCGAATAAAGCTTTATTTTTACTAACTTTATCAATAGCGTATATCATCTCTTCAATAATAACAGGAGTTAATTTATAATTATGGGTAATATAAACGATAAAGTAAAAGAATTAGACCCACATGTATTAAGTATTAGGTTTACTAACGGTATTACAGTGGTGGATTGTGCATTTGATGAAGCTTGGGCTATGCCTAAATCGGATTCTGTCGGTTATGAAAAAACGCCAGAAAAACCTAACTATCGAATGTTATACCCACTTAACGAAAAGGTAGGTCTTGAGGAAATGTTAGATTACGTAAGATACGTAATGAAGGTTAATAAAGAAAGGGAAGAAAAAATTAGATTATTGAAAATTAAAATGAATGAACTGAAAACAATTTTCAGTAAAAATTCATTGGAGAAATGTAAAAAACTTGAATTTAAATTTTCAAATGAAGATGTTAATTTAGATGATATGCCAATTTATGACGAACCTGTAATTGATACAACAAATGATACAACAAATGCTACAGCAAATGAGGGTGAGGGTGTAAATGAGGGTGTAAATGATGCTATAAATGATGCTATAAATGATGCTATAAATCCATCACGAAAAATTGATGGTGAGGTGCCTGTAGTTCAAGAAATTTCTCAAAAAGAAATCCTTGACAATAAATACAATATTAATCCATCAACAGCTAAATTTAATAAAGAGACATTTGATTTACCACCTAAAACAAAAGAAGGTAAAATTATATTGGAAACATTTGATGAACCAGAAATAGTTTGTAAATGTGACCCTAACGACCCTAAACAAATGTGTCCAATATGTATAGATTCAAAATACTAATATGGATATAATTATATTTTTATTAGCGGCTTATGGAATATCCAACATTATGGTTTATTCATCAATTTTTCAATGGTGGAGAACATTTTGGGATAGAGTATCACCTAAATTTTTTGGTGATTTGTTTCAATGTATGATGTGTTTACCATTTTGGGTAGGCGTTATTTTATCAATAATATCCGTATCACTGAGTTCCAGATATTTAAATATAGACTCTATATTTTTATCGACCTTTATTGATGGTTGTTTAACTTCTGGTAGTATATGGTTGATACATACGATTCAGGAAAAGTTAGAAAAATGAAAAATTATCACGAAAATGAGATAAAAAAAGAAGGGAATGCAATTAAATTAGAAACAAAAAAAACTAATTTAAAAAAAGAATCATTCATTCAGGAAATAAAAAATGGTTTAGGGGAAGAGATAAAATCAAACCCAAATAAAGTTATTATAATGACTAAACCAAAAGAAAACATCTTTAAACGATTTTTCAAAAAATTAATGAAGACATTTTAAATGAGATACGATACCCTAATACAAACTGTTTCAGAAATAGTGAACAATGATATGATTTCTAAAGAAGGTTTAGAATTGGTTTATAAATTAAAACCTGAAAATCATAAGAAATTGAGTGAACACTTTTTCTATAAAATAAATGGCGAAACCAATAAAGATTACGAATACACTGAAGAATTTGAAGTTGAGATTGCCAACTTAATAATAAAATTTATAATTGATGAAGAGTAAATTCTTTAGATGTGGTTTTTTTGCTTTTTATATTGCAAATGGTATTAGGTGGTTTAGATTTTTTAAATTTAAAGTATCGTTTAAGCACATTATCAATTATAAATTTAAATCCGATGACAAAAAAGAAGGTTTTTATCTTGGTTATTGGTTAATAAATTTAAATAAATAAAAAAATGAATTTAGAAGAAGAAAAAAAAGAACTTAAAAAAAGTTTAGAGAAAGCTCAAACAATAATTCCTACTCAAGCAAATTTTGTATTATCAGAAGAAGAAAGGAATTTAGTAGAATTACAAAGACAAGAATTCGAAATTCTTAAGAAATTTAAAACTGGTTATCAAAAACTAGTTAATGAAACAGGTTATTTTATGGTTGTGGATGCAAATTCCCCAGTTGGTAATATTAAAGTAGCCATTGCTAAAGCAAGATAATTAAAATAAAAACCATGTTAAACATGGTTTTTTTATTTACAATTATAAAAATTTTTAGTATACTTACACTATAAAGTTTAAAAATGAAAATAGTAACAAAAGAAATTACATCAGACGGGAAACAATTGCTGGTTTATAAAATGACTGAAACCAACAGACCTGTCAATGGTGCCATAGTAACTTCAGAAGCATTAGAAGCTTACGTGGACTCAATCAATGACGATTCAATAACCCTCCCAAGAGAGAATCTAAATTACTTAGAATATATAAAACAAGATGGATAAAAACGAACAACCACTAATATTGGTATTTTATATGTACCACGAAACATTAGTTCAAGGTGACATGATGAAAGTTATATCTGAAGCTGTAGAAGAATCATTGAAAAAGAAAGGCGTTAATGCTGTATGCTTTTATGTCCCAACAAAAGATAATGAACGTGTTGAATGTATCAACCCTGTTCTGGCAACTGAAGAACAGATAGAACAAATTAATAAATTAATTGAGGATATTGAAAAAAATTTCGATATTGGGCAAGTTGATGCCGAAAAATTAGATGAAGAAGATTATGAGGGTAGTGCTGTAAAACCTTTTAAGACTGATGAAAGCTAAAATATTAAATTATAATGGGGAATAGTGAACACGATAGAATAAATAAAAAATATTGGGAAGATTTAATTAATCGAAGAAAACGAGATATGAGAGAATCTCTTAATTTATCTTTAAGAAAGCCAAAAATACCGTTAGCGGTTGCAAATATGATGGAATCAGAAAGGATTAATAAAAAGAAAATCAAAAAACAAGATTTAACAATGAAAAATCTCGTAGTGATTAAGGCACCAGAGAAATTAACCAATGGTGGAACAACAGTATTTCTTGCGGGTTCAATTGAAATGGGTAAAGCCATTGATTGGCAAACTAAAATCGAAAAGGAACTTCAGGAAACATTAGAGGGTGACCAACTGGTTACCTTATACAACCCAAGACGTGACGATTGGGATTCTTCATGGGAACAAACAATAGAAAATAAGAATTTTAGAGAGCAAGTGGAATGGGAATTAAATGCCATGGAAAAAGCTGATAAGGTTGTTGTTTACATTGACCCTGAAACCACATCACCAATCACACTATTAGAAATTGGCTTACACGCAACATCAAATAAGATGTGTGTTTGTTGCCCTGAAGGTTTCTATAGAAAGGGCAACGTGGATGTAGTTTGTAACAAATATAACATACCAATGGTGGATGACATCGATGGGTTAATAAAATTTATATTAAAGTAATGGGAGATTTATATAAATTTGGGGAAATGATAATCCAGAAATGGAATTCAAGAAAATATATTGACCCACAATTATATTGCTGTAAAGCCTCACATTTATTAGAAAAACCAACAGAAATTGACTTAACTAGTCGTAAATTTATATTAGATGAACATTAAAAAAATTAGAATCTGGTTAAAAGAAATGTTTAATACACCATCAATAACTGTAAAAAATATTAAGGATAGTAATATTAGCATAAAGGTAAACGGAAAAGAAAAGATAAAATAATGTGTTTTGGATGTGCCCATAGAGCTGAATTAGAAAATGGAACTATACCTAGTCATATTACTTATGAAGAGTATATGGATAAATATTTTTTAAAGAAAAATAGACCTAAAAATGATGTTCCATTAGCTATTAGAAATTTGAGAGAAGCTAAAAGAATTAATAGTTGGTCAGTTTATATGGTAGAATGTTCAGATGGAACAATATATACAGGAATCTCTAACAACGTTTCTAAGCGCATTTCTAACCATAATGATGGGAAAGGAGCTAAATACACCAGAGCAAGGCTCCCAGTAGTCTTAAAATGGTCCCAGAGCTGTGAAAATAA
>Ga0307377_10006962_pt1 | contig 11745 bp, 11 predicted proteins | sample TR3MG_FD_202535 | JGI IMG/M metagenome (GOLD analysis project Ga0307377, IMG submission 202535) | Soil microbial communities from Risofladan, Vaasa, Finland - TR-3 | ecosystem: Environmental > Terrestrial > Soil > Coastal area > Acid sulfate soil | place: Finland: Risofladan, Vaasa | collected...
CCGGGTCAAGGTCCTCCACCATCGTGGTTCTTCGAGTGGGGGGACGGGATCACAAGTCTGGGCCTACAGATGGCACGAGCTTGGAGAGGTCTGGCGGACGCGGGATTCGACCTCGTCATTGACCACCAGGTCGAAGCCCCTACGAAAGTAGGGGCTTCTTCAATTGTCGAGTGCAATACGGTTGGCGGACGGCACTGTTGTGCGTACACACAGGAGCAACCATGTCAACCAGTAGCACTCCCGCACGCAGAGACAGTCTTCCGGCCGACTACTCCGAGACCCTCGACCGGCTAGCTACCGAGGTCCGCTCGGCGAACGTTCGCGCGACGCTGAAGGTCAACGCTGAACTGATCAACCTCTACTGGTCGATTGGGCGCATCATCCTGGAACGCCAGTCGGAGGAGGGTTGGGGTACCAAGGTCGTTGCTCGCCTCTCAGGCGATCTGCGGCGAGAGTTCCCGCTTATGACTGGCCTTTCGCCGCGGAACCTGCAGTACATGCAACAATTCGCGTCAGAGTTCCCCGGGCCAATTGCGCCACAGCCTGTGGCGCAATTGCCTTGGGGTCACGTAAGGACCTTGTTGGATTTCGACGGAGACCTTTCGACCAGGACTTTTTACGCTTCCAGCGCGGTCAAGGAGGGCTGGAGCCGCGCCGTACTGCTGAACCAGATCAAGAGCAAGCTCCACCTACGGGCCGGCGCGGCGCCGTCGAACTTCGCGCTCGTCCTGCCACCGTCGGAGTCGGAGCTGGTGCAGCAGATGGTCAAGGACCCCTACAACTTCGAGTTTCTGACGCTGGCGGCGAACGCGGCCGAGCGCGATGTCGAGACCGGGCTCGTGGCCAACCTCGCCAAGACGCTCCAGGAGCTCGGAGTCGGCTTCTACTACGCCGGGCGCCAGCATCGTTTGGTGCTGACCGACGACGACGCGACGGAACACGAGTTTTACCTCGATCTTCTCTTCTACCACTACCTCCTTCGTCGGTTCGTCGTGTTCGAACTGAAGATTGACGAGTTCAAGGCCGAGTACGTCGGCAAGCTGAACCTGTACTGCAACATCGTTGACGACCAGGTGCGCCACGAAGACGGACATGACACCTCAACAATTGGGATCCTGCTTTGCGCATCGAAGTCGCGTGTTGTTGTCGACTACGCCCTGCGCGGTGTTGGATCACCACTGGCTGTGGCGGAGTACACCTTCACAGACCTGTCGCCGGAGATGCAAGAGGTTCTGCCGTCGCCGGAGGATCTGGCGTCGTTCGCCGCAGAGGCCATCGAGGAGGCTGGTGAAGATCCAACTGAGTCGTAACTGTGCGCGGCGATCGGTGACGGTTCTACCTCTTGCTGGATTCAGATTCGGCGGTACACGCCCGGACGCACTCGTGTGAGCTCAGGCGGCCAGCCGTTGTCGCTGACGAGGATTCCGGAAATTCCCCACTCTCGATCACCGAAATTCCCCACCTGAGAGCTGCAGCGGGTTGTTGCTGAGACTACTTCGTGTTGGGTTGGTGCACCGCCTTTCTGGTCGCCTCGGACCTGGCTCGATGGCTGCGCATGCGGTAACTCTCGCCGTCGATGTTGAACACGACGCTGCGATGTAGCAGGCGGTCCAACATGGCGGCCGCGACCATCGGATCATCGAAGATCTTGCCCCACGAGGCGATGCCGAGGTTGGTCGTCAAAACCGTCGAGCTTTTCAAGTAGCGCTGGGTGATGACCTGAAAGAGTGCGGCCGCCGCCTCATTTTGCATTGGTAGATAGCCCACCTCATCGATGATCAACAGCCGCGGCCCGGCGAAGAACCGCATGGTCGTCGCCCACCTTCCCTCCAACGCCGCGCGGTGGCACCTCGCCACCAGATCGGCGGCGGTCGTGTAGTAGGTCCGGTAGCCCGCGTCGATCGACGCTCTCGCGAGACCAATGGCCAACATGGTCTTGCCGACCCCGGGTGGTCCGATAAAGAGCACGTTGGTGGCGTCCTCCAAGAACCCGAGCGTGCCGAGTTCGTTCACGAGGCTGCGATCGACCGAGGGCTGCGCATCGAAGTCGAAGTCACCCAGACGCCAGGGCGCCGGCAACGACGCGAAGCGCTCGAGACTCATCCGTCGCCGTTGCTCGGTCGCCTCGACCTCGAGGCCGAACAGTCGCTCGAGCATCGCAGTGTGACCGAGACGTTCGGCCTTGGCCTGCTCCAAGACGCCCGGTAGGGCTTCGGCGGCCGTCGCCAGGCGCAGGGTGCTGAGGTGGCTTCGCAGCAGTTGGTAGGTGGAGTTCTCGCTCACGACGCCACCAGTCGGGCGTAGTCCTCAAGATCGACGCGGACATCTCGCCCGGACTCACCGAGCAACATCGCCGCGTGGCTCAACGCCGCGTCGCTGATCCCCACGTGGGCCTTTCTGTCACAGGGTCGCTTCGTGGTGAACTGATCGAGCACCACGCGCTCGAGCTGCGCCGAGTGCTCGGGGTCGCGCACCACCATCCCCGCCCCGTCGTGGGCGAGGTGGTGCGTGGCCAGCAGTGAGCCGTTCCCCGAGCGGACCTCGAGGACGCTGGTGCCCAGTCGCTGGTGGATCTCGAGCGTCGTTCCCGTCAGTCCCGGGGGCACGCTGTAACGGTTGCCCCGGTAGTGCAAGGTGGCGTTCGCGGTGACGATTCGTTCGACTCGAATAGTCGCCGGGTAGGGGGCGGGCAGGGCCATTAGGACCTCGGCGTTCGCCAACTCACCCACCGTGGTGCGCGTCTCTGCGATGCGACGAGGTCGCGCGTCGCCCACCGTTTCACAGAACCGGTCGAGGGAGCGCTGCGCGCTCTCGGGGTCGGTCTCGGTCATGGTGCGCCACCATCTGCCCGACACGAAGCGCACCGAGGACTCCACGACCCCCTTGCGGTTGCCGCGCCGCGGCGGACAGGGCTCGACGACGGCCCCGTAGTGCTTGGCGACGGGCACGAACGACGGTTGGACGTCTCGGGTGCCCGGCACGATCACCGTCGCGAGTCGGTCCACGCGCCAGTCGCGCGTGGTGCCGCCGAGTTTGCGCATCACGGCGTCCATCGCGTCAACGAGGTGGGCCTGGTCCATGGACTCACAGATCACTGCGCGCACCCGGCTCGAGTGCGCGAGCGTGCCGAGTAGCACGTAGAGGGTGGCGCCCCAGGGCGTGCGCCGCCGCTCGAACCAGTCCCACTGGATCTCCTCACCGGCCGGGTGGACGATCTCGACGGTGTCGCGTCCCTTGACGCCCGCACACGCCTCACAGTGTGGGCGCAAGCTCGCCAGTCGAACCTGACGCGCGAAGCTCGGGTAGCTGAGCGGGTAGCCCAGCACCACGACCTCGTCGTAGAGGGCGCTGGCCCAGACGTGCGGATCGTCCGCCAGACGCTGGCGCAGGTAGGGAGTGAAGGGTTCCAGCGGGTCGGGTGCCGAGCGGACCCGAACGCCGGGGACGCGTTCTCCATTGAGGTAGGCGCGGATCGTCTTGCGATCGCGGCCCAGGTGGGTGGCGATGGCCGTGATCGACCACCCCCGTTCTTTCAGTGCGTGTACTTCCACGTCTTCTCCTTGTGTGAGCATGGAGGAGGGTCCCTTCGGTTGGTTGGCATAAGCACCACCAGCCTTGAAGGGGCCCACCTCTTTTTGGTGGACCTAGTGGCCCACTGTCGCTCTCACAGGGTGGGGAATTTCGATGATCGACTCTGGGGAGATTCCATGATTCTCGTCAAGCCGGTGGTGGGCAGTCTCCCCCGCACTCAACATGTATTCGCAAGACGACTTCAAGAGCCGTGACGTTGTCCTTACGTTTCACATCGGCATGATGGCGCGTATGTTTGCATTTTCCGACGGTTGTTGTACACCCGTTCCGATTGAAGTTGTACACCGATTCCGACGTAGTTGTACACCCCGGAAGGTCGTGACGCTGGCTTTGGCGTGAGTGAGAGGGCACCGACAACGCTCTTTGATTAGTCCAATAATCAGAGGAGTCGCCGGTGCCCCGTCCCCATCAAACCATGCGCAAGGTCCGCGAGATACTTCGACTCCGCTGGAGCGAGCAGTTAAGCCTGCGTGACGTGGCGACCGCACTCGCCATGCCCCACGCCACGGTGGCGCTCTACGAGAAGCGCGCGCTCGACGCCGGACTCACCTGGCCGCTGGGCGATCTCGACGATGACGCCCTCGAGGCCATGCTCTTTACGCCCACCCCCGAGAGGGAGACGCGCGAGCAACCCGACTTCGCCTACCTCCAGCGAGAACTGCGCCACAAGGGCGTCACCTTGCAGCTGCTCTTCGATGAGTACCGTGAGGTCCACCCCGACGGTTACGCCTACAGCCAGTTCTGCAAGCTCTTTCGTCAGTGGCGGTGCCACATCGACGTCGTCATGCGCCAGGACCACCTGGCGGGCGAGAAGCTCTTCGTCGACTTCCCCGGACTCACCATTCCCATCTACGACGAGGCGACGCTCGCGGTCTCGTTTCGCGCCGAACTCTTCGTCGCGGTGCTGGGCGCGTCGAACTACTTCTTCTGCGAGGCGCTGCGCAGTCAAGAGCTCGAGCACTGGGTGAACGCCCACGCGCACTGCTTTACGTTCTTGGGCGGTGTGCCGAGCATCGTCGTGAGCGACAACTTGAAGTCCGCGGTCACCAAGGCCTCTCGTTACGAGCCCGACCTCAACGCCACGTTCCAGGAGATGGCCGCGCACTACGGCACCGCGATCATCCCCGCGCGCCCCTACAAACCCCGCGACAAGGCCAAGGTCGAAGTGGGCGTGCAGATCGTCGAACGCTGGATCATGGCGCGACTTCGCAAGGAGCGCTTCACGAATTTGGGGGACCTGAACGAGGCGATCTCTTCACTCGTCGAGCGCGCCAACGCGAAGCCCTTTAAGAAACTCGAGGGCTCGCGCGCCAGCGTCTTTGCCGAGATCGACCGGCCGGCGCTTCGGCCCCTGCCCGATACCCCTTACGAGTTCGCCTCGTGGCGCAAAGCCAAGGTCAACATTGACTACCACGTCGAGGTTGAGCGGCACTACTACTCCGTGCCCTACCGACTGGCCCGCGAGGTCGTCGAGGTGCGCCTCACGAGTTCGGTGGTCGAGGTGTTCTTCAAGAACCAGCGCGTGGCGGCGCACCTGCGCCGTTACGACAAGGGACGCCACTCGACCGAGACCGCCCATATGCCCGATTCGCACCGTCGCTACCTCGAATGGACGCCGGGGCGCATCGTGCATTGGGCCGAGAAGAACGGACCCGCGACGGGTGAGTTCATCAACGAGTTGCTCCTCAGTCGACCTCACCCCGAACAGGGTTTCCGCTCAGCGCTCGGCGTGATGGGACTCGCTAAGAAATACGGACCCCAACGACTCGAAGCCGCGTGCGCGAGGGCGCTCGCGCTGCGCTCGTTCTCCTATTCGTCGGTCACGTCGATCTTGAAACACGGGCTCGACCAGCGACCACTCGTCACGGGGTCCACTCGGGCCCACCCCGTGCACAGCAATATCCGCGGTCCGAACTACTACCACTAGGAGAACCATGCTCACCCATTCCACCATCGAGGGGCTCAAGTCCCTGCGACTACCGGCCATGGCGTCGGGACTGCTCGAACAACGAGAGCACCCCGACTACCACGAGCTGTCCTTCGAGGACCGCCTCGGTCTACTCGTCGAGCGCGAGCTCCTCCAGCGACAGAATCGTCGACTGGAGCGAATCTTAAAGGCCGCCAAACTGCGCAGCGGCGCGGTCGTCGAGGACCTCGACTTCTCCACGACCCGGGGACTCGACAAGGCCACGTTGCACTCACTGGTGAACTCACCCTGGGTGAGCAATAACCACCAGGTGATGATCGTTGGCCCGACGGGCGTCGGCAAGACCTTTCTCGCCTGCGCCATTGCGAACCACGCGATTCGCGACGGAGCGACCGCCCTTTACGTGCGCGTGCCGCGTCTTCTCGACGACCTCAATGTCGCGCGCGCTGACGGACGCTTGGCAAAGATAATGGCGAACCTCGCGCGCGTCGACGTCCTCATCCTTGACGATCTGCTGCTTCGCCCGCACTCCGACGACCAAGCCGCCGACCTTCTTGAAGTCGTCGAGGACCGTCGCGGGCGCTCGGTGATCGCCACCTCGCAACTGCCAATCAGCCACTGGCACGAGGGTCTCGGCGACCCGACTATCGCCGACGCCATCCTCGACCGGTTGCTCGAACGGTCCCATCGCATCGAGCTTTCCGGCAATTCTCGGCGTCGAAACGACGCCACGCCCCGCGCGAAGAAAACAATGACACCGGCGGCAAAGTGATTCGCTCTACGATGACTCGAGAGGAGGTGAGCTAGGGAAGAGCACTCACCAGCACAGCATCACGACCAGTGTTCAACTACGTCGGAACAGCTGTGCAACTTCGTCGGAATACGCAATGTTCGCTCGAAATGAGATTCCGCTAACCGAGAGTGGTGCGTCTTTCCTTCCCAACACATGGCGGCTTTGGCAACAAGCGGTCGAGGTGATGACAACGAGCCGCGAGGCCGAAGACTTTCAGGCCGTCGGTGTTCGGCTGCGTGAGTGCATGGTGACGTTCGCGGCCGAGATCGCCGACGAGGACCTCGTGCCAGATGGCGAGTCATCTCCTAAGAAAGCCGATGTCGTTGGCTGGAGCGAGCTCTTGATCATCCATCTCGCTCAAGGATCGTCAAGTGAACAGTTGCGGTCGTACGGAAGGAAGTTGACGCGAGAAACGTGGGATTTGGTAAACCAACTAACCCACGCCAAGAACGCAGGCAGCTACGACGCGGAGATCGGCGTTGCGGCCGTCGCTCACTTCATCTCCACCATGACGGCGATTCGCATGAGGTGGAGCGTCGGACCAAACCAGCGGTGCGCGACGTGCGGGTCGTATCGAGTCGAAGGAGGATCGTGCGTCCGATGCGGCTGGGTCGACGAAGACTACGTAGTCCCCGACATCCAAGACGACATTGATCTCGCAGAGCGACTTGACTCGCCGTGCACTCCGAGTTCAGACATCTCCACCTTCATGTCGCCGGATGATTACCCGTAGAGCCCGTGCCTATTGCAGCGGAAGCCAGAGGCCGCGCTCCTGACCGTAATTAAAGTCGGCGTTGATGTGACGGTTGAAAGTTTCGCTGACACCGAAATCATTGACGGACCCGTTGCGCCACGACACCTTGAGAGTCTTGGCCGGTTCGTGCAGAGGGACGAACTGCGGAAGAGGGTCCATCCAGCCGAGACCTTGCGCATCTGGCGAGTCCGGGAGCCGAACGTAAAACATCGAGTGGCCGGCGATGAAGACGGAGCGAAGCACGACATGGTCATGTTTGGTCTGAGGATGCTCTCCATATCCAAGAGCTGACATGTGTCGGTAGGCGAACATGCGTAGCGGATTGTAAAAACCTGTCCAGACCTGAACGTCAGGAACGGGCGTATAGTCGTGTCGACCATCGAAGAGATTCGTCGCAAGATGGGGAGGGATCGGGTATCTCCATTGGTCTTCACCGTCATAGAGAAAGTGCAACGCGGTTTTCGTCGCCCACGCTCGGACGATCTTGACCTCTGGTTTCGACAGGCGGGTCTTCTTACCTTCGATCATCGGCTTAAGGATCGGGATTGCTGCGTCTTCGAGGTCGTGCATCCAGCCCGTGTTGCACTCCTTGCACGGATGTTGAATCGTTAACGAAAGTCGAGAGTGACCCTCCTTACGCGAGTTGTGGACCGGCGGTGCAACAACACTCTCTTGGGTGCCAAGATACGTTTGAAAATTCTCTGGTGAGATCTTCATCACTGTGGCGGCGTGTTTCCTCACCCACTGTGGCCAGACGTGCTCCTTCGACGAACCTGGCTCACCGCAGTAGATGCAAAAGTTCACAATCACCTCCCCATCACAATCGTAGAAGGACCCACATGGCGACGAAACGTGAATTGGTCGAGTGGCGGCTACTTCAACTTGGCGGAAAATTTTCTCCTCAGAGCCCGCGCTGTCTCCACCTCGTAACGTACGAGGCGTGGACGACATCGAGCGAACAAGTTAATGCCCAGCCATTGGTACTCGAGACAAGGTCCCGATGCCCTTTACGAACAACCGCGGGCGACGGCGCTTCAGATCAAACACGCTCGTTCATTGCTGAAGAACGCCGGCACTATTCCTCTGGACGATTACGACGGTCATGTCGGTGCCTTCACGCTGCTCGTCGATCATCTTCGCAAAACTGCCGAAAACCCGCCGAGCCGCAGCGAATTGATGAGACGTATTCGAACCATCGCCAGTAGACCGGGTTTCGGCGTCTGGAGGCCAAGTAGTTCACGCCCGCATTTAAATCGTTGGGCGTGGATCAATCCCCGGTCAATCGCACACAGCGGAGAACTTGGAAAGGCCTTTCCAAGAAGTCAGTATTCGGCAGCCGGAATGGCAAATCAAGCACAGGAGATACTCGATAACTGTGAGTTGCCCGATCAGTACTCCTTCTACTTCGACGACCCGCGTTATGGCTACGGGATTGTTGTCTCATCCTTCGCTGGCCCGCTGGGGCCAATCCGACCCGTTACCACGAACGGCAACCATCGGTCGATGGCATTCGGTGCACTCGGATGCCCCGTCGTGCTGGCAGAGGTCTACGACGTAAGTCCTCCGTATCGGATTGAGTACAACGAAGACGACGACTGGGAAATCACGAGGGACTTCTTGAAATGGCAAGAGGAGCGAGGTGCTCTTCGGTTCTCTTCTCGATCGGTCATCCGAGATGGCGGTCGTCTCGAACTTCGAGTCGCCGAAGCGGTCACGCCGTGGCTGGCGACATCACCGCGGGAAGCTTTCGCTGCACTTGATGTCTACGAGAGATTTTGGGACCAGAAGCTCGAAACGGTTGGACCACTTCTCGTTACCGAACTCCGTCGGAATTGGAAGTCCGCTGCCCGTCGAGAAGTTCGCAAACGAATTCGTGAGAAGGACGTGTCCGCAGTCACGCTCGTTTATCCCCAAATGCTCATCCCGCAAGCGAGTGAATTCAGCCTCGAATTGGAAAGTCCGTAGGTTGACCCCAACTACGAGGCGCTTGACATCCGAGACGACATTGATCTCGCAGAGCGACTTGACTTACAGCACTCGCTGATCTCAGAAATCTCGACTTTCATATCGCTTAACGATTTCGCTAAGAGCCCGCGCGCCTTTGGGCTGTCGCTTATGGCGCGGTTGGTTCGACGTCTATATCGACCCTTTCGACGCGCACGGTTTGGCCGTCGGGCGAATTCAGGGTAACGAACTGACCGTCGTCGTAGACGAACTGTGACGCATGTAAACGCTGATCGAAAACAGCCACACCCAACAGTCCCGGCTGACAAGTTGGTTCCCTAAGGAATCAATCAGCGAAACGGGAGAAGGGTGCACAGCAATATGCAAGTTTGGACGGAGATTCGCCGAAAAGTACTGGTCGAGAAGGTGCCCAAGCGCCAGATCTGCCGGGAGTACCAGATCAGTCATCACACGCTGGAGAAGATGCTCCAGAACGTCGAGCCCACGGGCTATCAGCAGCGCCCGGGTGAATCGTGTCGATCTTCTTGGAGGGCAAATGATCCCCAATGCGGCCCATTCGAGTGGTTGTAATTGCCCAGTCGCCGTGGAAAAAATCCCTAATTTCATCCCTAACATTTCTCGATAGCCACGGAACGGACTGAACGGACTGAACGCAAAACCCTATGAATATGGGGTTCTCTGAATCTAATGAATGAAGAACAATGGTCTGCATTGGCCTTTTAATCCCAAGGTGCCGGGATCGAGACCCGGGCGGCCCACAAACGTTCCCATGGCGAGCTTTCTCACTGCCTCCACCGGGCGCCAGCGCATACCACCGATGATGATCGCGACGAATACCGTGCGCTTGTCACGTCGCTTCGGTTTGAAGGACTTCGACGATGGATTGCGTCGATCCGATGCGAGCCGGGACGACCGTGAGCGCGGCAATGACGACGAGCGTCCCGATCACAATCGTGATGAGCCAGAGCGGTGACGGCAGACTACCGGCTTGCACCGCGGCCCTGAAGAGCAAGATACCGAGCGGGACACCGATAATGGCGCCTGGAAGAGCCGAGAGCAACTGCGCCACGACGAGCCCAGAGCTCACCTGTCGTGCACGTGCGCCGAGCGCGCGCATCAGCGCCGACGATCTGCGCGCGTCAAGCACGCTCGCCCAGGTCGTAAAAAACGCGTTGAGCACTGCGAGCACAATGAGCATGATCGTAATGACTGCGAGCATCTGCTCATCACGGTTCACCACCGGGTCAGACAACCCTCCCGCAGTCAGTCCACTGGCGATAGAAAGCTTGCTGTGTACGTCGGCGTGAAACGCGATTACAGCGACGATGCCCGCGACGGTCACCGCGACGTTGGCCGCGCTGAGCAGCGCCCGGAGGGGACGTCGTGCGACCAACCGAAGGCCAAACAGAGCTGGTATCGGCAGCCTCCTCGACATCCGGATCAGAGTTCCTCTACGGCGCGGAGGACGCGCCACGTCGTTCATCGCGTCAACCGTGCTGCCGCGTGCCGCACGGATAGCTGGCACGAGACACGCGACCAGCGCTACCACGATCGCGACACCGACGACCTCAACGATCGTGCTCAGCGAGATTGACGGTGCGCCGGCAGTACCGATAAGGGCCGCGCCGGGGTTGGTAAGGAGCGGGGAGACCAACCATCCAACCATGAGGCCAACGAGTGACGCAATAAGCGCGAGTACGAGGTTCTCTAGAAGAAACGTCCCCGCGATCACACTCGGCGTCCCGCCGACCGCCTTCAAGAGACCGACGTCGGGCGTACTCCGACAACCGGCGGCCAACGAGGACGGCCACACTGGCAATAGCGAGCAAGGTGAGTAGCAACGCCCCCGGCTTCAGCACCCCTCGTTGGTCATTTACCAACCGAGCATCCGCGGAGGCGACGCCCTCCCACGTCGAGAGTGCAAGAGATCGACCAGGCACGAAAGTATGGATATTCGCGAAGGCCTGTGCGTCGGCCGGATTGGGGAGCCTGAGGTCGAGCGCGTAATCGTTGATGCCGTGCCCCTCAGAAACCATTCCGGCCACGTCGGATTCCGTCATCCAGACCAGGCCGACATTTCTCTGCTCTCCTACGAAGTTGAGGTTGGCGCATGCTCCTTGATCGCTTGTTTCACGGCCACCTTTGATCTTGAGCGAAACCACAGCGGTGCCCCAGCAGAGATTGGGGTACGGCGGCTGGGCCGCAGTGACCGCGATCCCAGCAACCATGAACGACTTGTGATTAAGAGTGACCCGATCACCGACCGAAACGCCGAGCGCATCGGCGAAAGTGCGCTCGATGACTACGCCACCTGGTCGCACCCAACTTCCAGCGGTAATCAGTGGCCGATCAATTGCAGCTGGTGCGGTGACGCGGCCTTCGACCAAGGCGTCGGCATTGCGCCCGTCGAAGCGGATGGTGTCTGAGGCGAGCGGATACGGGCCGCTCGACGCCGCAACCCCAGTGTCATGAATCAAGTTTTTGGCCTGGGGCGCCGTCACGTAGCCGACGACGTCGGGACCCTTCGTTGCCGCGCGGGTCGCGGCGTAAGGATGGTTGGTCACGCCATTGAGCGAAAGCGCCATCGTGAGCGTGGCGCTCGCGACAGCGATCGCGATGACGAACAGAAGTGCTTGGGCCAGGTGAAGACGAATATCTCGCCGCACGAGACGAGAGATCAGCAGCGCTCGACCTTTCACTGCCCTTTTCCGCGCG
>Ga0307377_10006965_pt1 | contig 11743 bp, 12 predicted proteins | sample TR3MG_FD_202535 | JGI IMG/M metagenome (GOLD analysis project Ga0307377, IMG submission 202535) | Soil microbial communities from Risofladan, Vaasa, Finland - TR-3 | ecosystem: Environmental > Terrestrial > Soil > Coastal area > Acid sulfate soil | place: Finland: Risofladan, Vaasa | collected...
CTTGCCGCTCATCTTGCAGAAATGTGAGTCCAGCGACTCACCACCGCTAGGTCAACCGCTAAACAGAGCGCCTTCGCCCAGGTAGAAGGGACCGCTGGCTGGCCCGCACGCCAGAGATCGACAACAATTGTCTCCGTGCGCACCGTTCCGATGGCCAAGTTGGCAAGAACACCACAACTTAGTCAGCGACCTCCTGCTTCCTCGCCTTCAGTCCGTCGCAGAATGCAAAATACACCGACGCGCGACACTCCCGCTGAACTTGCTGTGCGATCAGAGCTTCATAAGCTCGGCATGCGCTATCGAGTTGACGTTGCTCCAGTTGCCGGTTTTCGACGACGCGCCGACATCGTGTTTAGACGCGCCAAGGTGGCCGTCTTCGTCGATGGATGTTTCTGGCATTGCTGTCCCATCCACGGCTCTGCCCCGAAGGCCAACGCAACATGGTGGAAGGCAAAATTTGAACGGACTCGCGCACGTGACCGAGACACCGATCAGGTACTACGACAAAACGGTTGGAAGTGCATCAGGATCTGGGAGCACGAAGATCCTGTATTAGCAGCCAAGAAGATCGGGCGAACTGTAAGAAGCCGAGTTGAAACCAACATCCCCTAGCGGAGAGTTGGTTCTCCTGAAATTGTCCGAGAGTTTCTTGGTGTTTGTTCCCGCCGTCGCTTCATGGCGGTACTCGAGAGGTCAGTGCAACGCGCATGTGAGACGATCAACGAGAGCGAAAGGAGAGCGAGCGGTGGATAAGACGATGAAAATCGAATGCGGTAACTGCTGGGGAGAGAACGAAGATCTGCGGTTCAGTTTGAAAAGCGTGAGTAGCCATCCACTTCGCACTCGAATCAAGTAATTGACAGATGGAACGAATTGCGTCGTCGACGACGGTGACAGTCCAACTTGCAAGTTGACTCCTGGTAAGGAAGAATTCCAAGCAATGCCTTCAACGAGACTAATCATCGGTCTAGTGCTGGCGGAATTCTGCTTTTATCTGACGCGCGCAAGCGACGGAGAATGGCGAAGACGCATACTGCACAGTTTGGGGGAAAACGGACGTGCCAACAAATAGAGCAAATGCAAGTCCCACCAAGGAGTTCTTCGTCACAACGTTGACGAGAGACATATCGCTTGACGATTGCATTCTTGATCTGGTGGACAACAGTATCGATGGTGCTTGGAGCGTTTCGGGATTTCACGCTTCTGATTTCGAAATCAACGAAGACCTTGCGCCGTTTACAGTTGACATTCTGATCGAGAGTGACCGGTTTCGTATTTTGGATAATTGCGGTGGAATCAGCTTGGACAACGCAATTGACTACGCATTCACTTTCGGCAGGTTGCAGAATCAGCCTGATTCTGAGTACAGCGTGGGTATTTATGGGATTGGAATGAAGCGCGCAATCTTCAAGATTGGTAATTCGATAACGATTGACAGCACTTATGAAGACCATCGCAATCTGAGAGGTTTCCGAGTTCCCATCGATGTTCATCGTTGGCTGACCAGCGAGACTACGAATTGGGAATTTGATATTGACGACAGCCCTCCATCGGACGAGGCCGGAGTTGTAATTAGTGTCCAGCAACTTTCGGAAGAAACTAAGAATCGATTTGCTGACCCAACTTATCTTCCCGGTCTCAAGAGGGTTCTGGCTCGCGACTACATGATTCCGCTCATGCGTGGCTTGAACATAAACCTCAACGGTGAACGAATTGAAGGCGAGAAGTTACTACTCGCCGAATCTGATCAATTCGTTCCTATGCGTTCCACTTACGGTGACGCCGAGGTGAAAGTCGAAATCATTGCGGGAATGAGTTTCAAGCCACCTGACTCAAACGAGCCAGACGACAGACTATCTCCGTCAGAAACAGAATCCGGTTGGTATGTCATTTGCAATGGACGCGTCGTACTAGCAGCAGATCGTTCCGCACTCACTGGATGGGGAGTTGGCAGTATTCCGAGGTGGCATCCTCAATACCTGGGATTCGTTGGAGTCGCCTTCTTCAGTGCTCAGGATTCTTCCACTCTGCCGATGACGACCACCAAGCGAAACGTGGACGTTTCATCCTCCGTTTACAGGCGTGCTCTGGCAAGGATGGAGGAACCTACTAGAGCTTGGATTGACTACACGAACAAGCGCAAGGAGAATGACCACCTCAAGGCGTTGGAGGGAGTCACATCGTCGCAGGAAGTTTCGTACTTGGCCAGCAGTCCTCAGATCAGACTGCCAGCGGTGGTTAGCGGCCCGGCGCGCGAGGTGGTGGCTAACGTCAACTACTCCGTCCCGAGGGCGCGAATGTTGAGACTGGCCGAGGAGTTTGGGGGCAGGACGACTCCTTTTCGAGAAGTCGGTCTAAAGGCATTCGACTACGCATTTGAACACCTTGTGGATGAGGAAGAAGAGTGAGCTCAACCAACTTTGTTGACTTCAGCCTTCGGCAGAATAAATCGATCGAGAGATTGATCGTCTTCGATGGGCTCCGCAAGACAATACGTGAGCTGAACCTTGAAGACATTGTTTATGTAGGCCTGGGTTCCGTTTGGTTTACAGATTTCGGATTGGCGCATCATCTTCTGAGCATCGAGACAATGATCTCGATTGAACAAGACGATGTGATCTTTCGGCGAGCGCAATTCAATCAGCCGTTCCGGACCGTCGAAGTGATACTTGGTGAATCAGCAAAAGTAATTCCAGACCTTCTAACCCGCGCCTTCCTTCGCGACAGACCTTGGATTGTCTGGCTTGATTACGACAAGAAGATTGATGAAACCCGACTCGCTGAGCTTCGGAACCTGGTCAAGACGCTCCCTCCAAATTCGACTCTTATCGTCACTTGCAGCGCGCGGTTAACACATTACGGCAAGAAGCCTGAGCGAGTCGCTGTACTCCGGGAACTCTTTGGTGACGTTCTCGACGAGAGAGTCTCAACAGAGGATGTCGAAACGGAAGTTGGCCTCATGCGAGTACTCGCCAGTACTCTTTCCAGGTACTTGAAAGCCACTGCACTTCAGGTAGCCAGGCCGGGCGGACTTGAGGTTGCATTTGCATTGACATACCGAGACGGCACGCCAATGGTGACAGTGGGAGGAATGATGCCAAGTCCGGACAACGTCGAAGCTTGCACTAATTGCATCGCTGACAGCTCATGGCGTGGTCTTGTCGAGCGTCCGATCATCACACCTCCTCTCACGGCGAAGGAAGTCGCTTTTCTTCAGGCGCAGCTTCCGCGAAGCGGCTCGATTACGCGCGCCGAAGTGCAGGCGATGGGATTCGATTTGGAAGAGGATCAAATCGAGTCGTACGTTGAGCATTACTTGCTCTATCCTGCATTCGCCCAGATTTCTAGGTAGAACTTCGAACGCTAGGGATACCACAGAGAATCAGAAGACGCGAGTTCCCCATGTTCCTTCAAGAAGCGAGAGCCAAGGAGAGAACGCTCACCGCCACGAGCTGGCCAGTGCTTGTTATGAAGGTCCTATAAGAGTCAAATCGAGGTTGGCCCAATTGCTTCGATGCCTCTTGTACCACCTTGTTTGACGAATAGTTAGGTTCATCAAGCCCTGTCTTTCAAGTTCCCTTCAAGGGAAGTTCAAGGGGTCCGAGGACGACGGGCGCGAAGCGTCTGGCCGGCCTGACGGACCCACTGAGTGATAATCCAAATCGGGGAAATATAAGGGCTTTACAGAAATATTGAAGTTCTTCCTCAAAGTGTTCGTTCGAAGTACCCGAAAAACAGTGGCTACTTAGGTAGAGGGCGAATTTATCGCGCCTCACTAAGGAGCACCATGCGACTACCCATTGACACCGGAACCGTGAAGTTCGCGGCGGCCGGACCAGCTGAACCAGTCCTCGATTACGAGACCCGGGTGCCGAAGGTGGACGAGAACGGCACTGCGCTGTTCAACGTGCCACTCTTCGCCGCGGGGACCGGCATCAAGGACTCCATCACCGTGAAAGTGGCGGGCGAGCCCAAGGGACTCTCTGAGTTCACGCTCGTGAAGGTCACCAACCTGATCGCGACCACCTGGGAAGTCGGCACCAATCACGGTGTGAGTTTCCGCGCTGACCGCATCGAGCTCATCAAGGTCAGCGCCTAATGTCACGGCTCCTCATCTTCCTCGTCATCGCCATGCTCATTCAATTTCTCCTCGTGTGGGCACTCACCCACTATGGACTCATCGTGCTGGGCGCATGCAGTTGGTGGATGTGGAGCCTCTGGAACGGTCGCAACCATGCGTAGTGGTTCGTCGTCGCAAGCCGAGCGTCGCCCCTGGATGGCTTCGGTCATCTGGGGGTGGCGACTCGAACTCGCCCTCTCCCTCGGGACACTGCTGGTGCTCGTTATCTCTCAACAACTGATCTCGTTCGGCCCGCTCCTTCTTGCGGTCGTCACACTGCTGGTCCTTCGTAATCGTCCCCAGGTTCGCAAGAACCTCGAGCGTCAGATGCACACCAATCGCGAGCACCGTAACTTGCACGCCGCGTTCTGGCACTGCGCCATCGTGGGCCGCAACGGCACGACGCCGAAGGTCGTGCGTTCAGCGAAACTCCCGGTGGGTCAGCGCTACTTGGTGTCTCTACCAATTGGACTTCACTTCGAACTCATGCAACAGGCCGCGCCGGAGTTGGCCGCTGCCCTTGGCGCGCGTGAAGTACGGGTGAAGCGCTACGCGCACAGTGCGAGCTACGTGGAGATCGCGATCATTAGATCGAACGCGTTCCCGAAAACGTTTGGCTCTCCTCTGGTCAACCGGCCAGAAGTCTCACTCTGGGAGCCGCTGCTCTTCGGCGTGGGTCAAGACGGGCTGGCGATCTCGATCGGTCTGCCCGAGCACAACCTGCTCATCGGCGGTGAACCCGGTTCGGGGAAGTCCGTGGCGCTGTCGACCATCGTTGCTGCCGCCGCCCTCGATCCCCAAGTGCATCTCATGCTCCTCGATGGCAAACACGTGGAGCTCGCGGCCTGGTCACTGATCGCCGAAGAGTTCGTGGGCGCCAATCAAGACGACGCGGTCGCCGTCCTCGAACGACTTCGCCAGATTATGGATCTCCGCTACGCCACACTGGTCGCCACGCGAAAGCGAAAGATGACGCCCACCGACCTCGAGGGCCTCCACGTGCTGGTAATCGACGAGTTGGCGTTCTACTTGCGCGGCGGCAAGAAGGAGACCCGCGACAACTTTGCCGAGTTGCTGCGTGACCTGGTTTCACGGGGTCGAGCCGCCGGCATCATCGTCATCGCCGCCACCCAGAAGCCCAGCCACGAGATCGTCCCGACCTACATTCGCGACCTCTTCTCGTTCCGCCTCGCCATGCGATGCACGAGTTCGGACTCCTCGGACACGATTCTCGGTCAGGGTTGGGCCGCGCAAGGCTTCTCCGCGTCAACTATCGACCCCTCAATGCGCGGGGTGGGTTATCTGCTTGCCGAAGGTGGCGTGCCGACCTTGATGATGACGCCGTATCTCAGTGACGAAGAGATAGACGCCATTGCGTCTCGCGCCTACGAACTGCGACACGGGTCGTGAACGCGACCGAGCGGTTCAACCTGCTGCGCGAAGTGGAGCTGTCGGGCAACTGCTCACACCCGATTCGACTGAAGGGTGAGATGGTCAATCTCGCCACCGGTGAAGTAGGAATCAGTTCACTGCGAATCGCGTGTAAGGACCGCCGCCACGTGATCTGTCCGTCGTGCTCGTACACCTACAAGGCCGACGCCTGGATCCTGGTCTCGACCGGACTCGTGGGTGGGAAGGGGACGCCCGACGAGGTCGCGAGCCACCCCCGCCTCTTCGTCACGTTGACGGCGCCCTCCTTTGGGGCGGTCCACACCGTCACCGACCGTGGTGGCTGCGTGACACGACATCCAGCTACGTCCAAGCCTGGGGCTCGGGACCCGTACTGTTCTCACCAGCGTCTCCGTTCCTGTGACAAGCGCCACTCTGTGAGAGACCCGCAACTCGGTCGACCGCTCTGCGACGAGTGCTTCGACTACGAGGGCGCGGTCCTGTGGAACGCTCACGCGTCAAGGCTCTGGAACAATACGATTCAACTCATTCGCCGCTCCCTCGCTGAAGCCGGTGGTATGAGTCAGCTCCACCTCGCGCGCGTTGCTCAGTTGCACTACCTCAAGGTCGCCGAGATGCAGCGGCGAGGACTTGTTCATCTCCACATCGTGCTGCGAGCCGACGGGCCGGGTTCGATCGACGCGGAACCACCGTCGTGGCTCACCAGTGAACTGCTCACGAGGATCATTAAAACGTCCGCGGCTCGCGCGATGGCCGCTGGAATTGATGGTCGGACATTGCATTGGGGTGAGCGACTCGATATCCAGGACCTAGGGATTACTGACCACGACACCACCAAGATCCCTTCTTACGTCGCGAAGTACGCCGTGAAGACGACCGACGGCACGCTAGAACTGGCTCGTCGTTTCCACGCACGGCGCCAGATCGAGAACCTCATCGATGACCCTCACGCGAAGCGGCTCGCGCTTACGTCCTGGGACCTGGACCTGCGCCCGGCGCTGGCACCACTCAATCTGCGAGACCACGCCCACAACTTCGGGTTCACCGGTCAACTCATCACGAAGTCCCGCCACTACTCGACGACGTTCGGTGCACTTCGCCAGGCCCGGGCTGACTACATGGTGGGCCAGAACATCGGAGACCCGGTAGGCGGAACCTTTCGCTACGAGGGCCGTGGCTACGACGATCCGCGGGGCACCGAACTGGCCGAGATGTTCTTCACTATGCAACGCGAACTTCGCGAGGAGCGAGCCGAGGCCCGTCGAGCGGCGTCAATCCACGCAGTCGAAGATCCGTCATGACGCGTTATGAACTCATAAGTGGAGCCATTTCGGTGCGGAATGACACCTCAATCACCAATGATCCAAACGGTTATGAGTTCATATGACAAACCTTGTGTGCGAATTCATGAACTCATATTGGTCCTCTGAGACCATGAACCCAACCACACCCCTGTCCCTGCTCACCCACGACCTCGAGGTCCGCTCGTCGGGCTCATCCGGTCGGTGTCTCCTCCAACGGCTCGAGGACTGTTCACTCGATCTCCTCGGAGCCACTCGGGCGCTCGAGTTCGCCCAACTGCTCCAAGGGAGCGAGTCAGAGAGTCGTCGCGTACTCGAAGAGTTACTCGAGTGGACGTTCCTCGATGACGAATTTCTGCTCGTCGCGCTCGTGGCGCTGGCCCCCGAACTTGGTCACGTCGCCGGGCGGCTGTGCCGGATCCGACCGAGCGAGGACACTATCGCCGAAGTCCTCGCCCAGGCCACGGTGGCCCTGCGACACACCTATGATCTCGCAGAGGGGGAGCGTATCGACTTCGTGCTGCGTGAAGCATCCAGAAAGACTCGCGCGCACCAGCGAATGCTGGTCCGACACAATGTCCCTGCGGTGAAGATCCCTTGGGATTACGACGAAGCCGAACCCGAAGTCGAACTACGTGACATGTCCGAGGTGGTGCTCTCTCTGGCGGTCGATTCCCACGTCATCACGCTCGGTGAGTCCTCGCTCATCGAGGCAACGCGCAGTGGCAGGAGATCACTCGAGCAACTCGCCCGAGAGTCTGGCGACTCCTACAACGCACTGCGCATGCGTCGCAGTCGCGCCGAGGACCGCCTCCGTCGCTTCTACGGCGTCACGGAGGTGACCAAATGAACTGGCTACCCATTCACCCGACTGCGAAGCAAGAGAACGTCGTCACTTCGCAGGACGAGGCCTGCCGCCTTCCAGTGCAGACCCAACAGGCTCTGGTCGGTCGACTCCAGGAGCACATCGGTGAGGTCCTCCCACAAGGTCAAAGAAGCCGGATCGGTCAGCAGGCCTTGGCGCACGACAACTTGAGCACCGGTGAGGTCACCCGCCAAGACCAGTTCGGTGCAGAGAACGTGAGCAAGCGAAGTCACGGATTCCACTATCTTGTAGACCACCGACGTCGAGAAAGTCCACGTGAAGTAGCGAGTGGTGTCAGCGGTGAAGGGCAGACCGTTGACCAGACCGAGAGCTTGACGGCGCAAGTTCGTGGCTTCATCTCGGGGTGCCTTCGTGGCTAGGTCGAGTAGTCGCTGGAACTCGTCCCAATCGGTGTCGAAATGAAGCAACTGATACCCGGGTCGCCCCGACGCCGTCGGAAGGTGACGCTCGCCCACGCACTTGCGGGCTTGCATCATGTAGTTGCGCATCGCCGGCTTCTTGATGTCGACACCATTTTCGGTGAGTGGCCAGACGGCGTTCTGGATCTCCTCCAACGTGAGTACTCGCTCGTGGTTCATGGCGAGATAAGCGAGAATCGACCGAACCGGATCACTCGGTGGCGCGAACACCGGCGAGATGGTGAGCGGTCCGAGCACGTTGATGCGCAACGTCGACGAACGCTCTGTATCGACGGTGTTTTGCTGTCGAGTCACTTGCGCCTCTTGCTGAACGAATGGATGAGCCACCGACGGAGTGGGCGATTGGTGTGGTGTCCCTTGTGGGGATTGATGGTTGTCCGTGACACCTGTTGGGCGGGGTGCAGGCGACGCAGGGCTATCCCTCACGTAGATCACATCGGGGACTGCGCGTTTCCGTCGTCGCCGAGCAAGGTAAACCGTACCCACCAGCAGAGCTGCGCCGACGGTCGCAACGAAATTGAGAAGGCTGGCGAACATTGCGCCTGGAACAGGTGTCGAAGTCGAGGCGGTAATGCTCGACGTCGCTGCGGTCAATACCTTGGGGAATTGGACCTTGATCGTCGTCGGTCCACCAACGCTCAACGACGTGGGCGAGTACGGAATGGCATTCTGGTTTTGAGTGCCCACGGTATGACAGGGCGAGATCACGACTGCTCCGCGTCGACTCGAGATGGGAACCGTGAAGTAATAGGTCGCGTCGACCAGGCCGTCATCGGTCATGGAATTGAAGTTGTTCGTTTGATCGATGGGGTTGATACGCGTCACCGGGTAGCTTCGGCCCGAAGCCGCCACGTAGCGAAGGGCCGTCGCGGGCAGTGGTGTCATCGTCGAGAAGTACGACCCCCACTCGGGCTGTCCGAGTTGGTACTGGATTGGACCCGAACTCATCTGCAACGACAGATAGATCCTTCCTCGTGGCGCGTGAACGCCACTGCCGTCGGGGTTCGTGGTATCGAGCGTTGCCGACGTCACCAACAGCACACTGGGATAGCTCGCGCCGTCGCTGGCATTGGTGATGGGGATCTCGTAACTCTGGGCGATCTGGTCGAGCGCGGAGTATTCGACGTAACTCGCGTCAGCCGAAGTTCCCCACGCCAGCGAAGTCACAACGAGGAACCACACCGCGAACGCGGCGTGTCGAAGCCACGAACCCCACGGTCCGCGGACTTTTCTAGGACGATGAGGACCAGGTGAACTGGTCCGCACTCGAGTCGTCTCGCCCGAACACGACTCTTCGTATGTCCACGTGTGGATGGGAGGGTTCTGGTGAATGACCAGACGAGCGTCCCACCACTCCTCCAGTCTCACAACAGGACCACTGTCAAGTACGACACTCGCCCGCTGTTAGACATTCGAGCCGCAGCGGATCGGCTGGGATGCTCGGAGAGGTTCGTTCGACGCATGGTGCAAGAACGTCGTATCCCATTTGTAAAGCTGGGTGGAACTCGGGTGCGTTTTGTGGACGCTGATCTCGACAAGTGGGTTGCGGGTCAGCGCGTTGAGCCTAAACGCTGACGAGCCAGTTGTCCTTCTAGAGCGATGATCTTCAACAGGCTGATGTGTGAGGTTCATAGCGCCCAATGGTCGCGTGTCGCACCAGGTTGAGAGAATTTCGCGGAACCGGTCAAACCCCGCGACCGTTGTGAGTACCGATTGAAAGCTGAGGTAACCACATGACAGGTCGACGGCACTTCGGAACGGTGCGCAAGCGTCCTTCGGGACGATGGCAGGCCATGTATTGGCATGAGGGCCAGCGTCATACTTCGGGGACTTTTGCTGTAAAGGCAGACGCGTTTGCTTACCTGTCAACGATTGAAGCAGATCTTCGCAGAGGTGCTTGGATTGATCCGCGGGCGGGGAAGATCACGGTCAGAATGTACGCAGAAGAATGGCTTGAACGTCGCCCCGATCTCGCGGTTCGAACGAGAGAGCTATATCAATACTTGCTTAGCAATCACATTTTTCCTGTGCTGGGGCAAGTCACACTCGCGGGGCTTGCTCCCTCCAAGATCAGAGGTTGGCATGCCGAGCTTGCAATGCGACACGCCAGTACGGCATCCAAGGCTTATCGTCTCTTATCGACGATCATGCGAACAGCGGTCGCAGATGACCTAATCAACATTTCGCCGTGCAAGGTGAATGGTGCCGGCACTGAGCACGCGGCCGAACGACCAATGGCTACTCTTGCCGAAGTTGAGGCTCTTTCGAACGCGATGCCAGAACGTCTCCGGTTGGTGGTTCTGCTCGCGACGTGGTGTCAGTTACGACGTGGTGAGATTCTTGGCTTAAGAAGACGAGACGTCGATGTACTCCACGCCATCATTCGAATCGAACAGAGCAGGACCTTCACGCGTGACGGAAAGTCCCTAATCAAGTCGCCCAAGACTGCGGCCGGTCGTAGATCGTTGTCGGTTCCAGCAAATGTGATGGAGGCAATTGTCGAGCACTTGGATAGGTTTACAGAGTCCGATGCTGACGCACTTTTGTTCACAAGCGAAGTTGGAACGCCGGTGAGCGCCAACGTTTTGCAGCGGGCATGGTCTAGAGCTCGGCTCGTAGTCTTACGGCCGGATCTTCATTTGCATGATTTGCGGCACACGGGCTTAACGTTGGCCGCCGCCACGGGCGCGACAACGGCTGAACTCATGCATCGCGCAGGTCACGCTTCGGCTAGTGCAGCACTTCGCTATCAACACGCAACGCAAGATCGTGACCGAGTGCTCGCGGACGCTCTCGAGGGGCTCGTGCGACCCGCGAAGATTTCAAAACTTACGTCGGTACCTCGCTGAACCTTTGCAGGTGACCAACTAGGGGACTCACATACTTCACGCACCCGGATTCGGGGACGCCGGATGAGCGAGTCAGCCTCCATTGCTTCAGGTGCCGAACCGACGCTCGGCCTCCGACCAGATGCCTCGGATTTGGTTGAGGAAGTTGTTTCGGACGAAATCAGGGATGACCAGAAATTCAATTCCGTTAGATCGTTCGACAGATATTCCCGCAGAGAAGGGCGGCTTCACCTTCATACCGGAATGGCCGGAGGCATAATGAACGGTCGCAAAGTGTGCGCCATCTTCGACCCGACCGGCCTTGACGTATTCCACGGTGACGCCTGGACCGGTGACCTCGAACTGAACAAGTTGCCGGAAAGCATGCGGCAGGATTGCACGGTGTTTGTCCCGGTTGTCGAGATCCTGGATGTCGGCAAGGGTCCACGCTTCATGCCTTACGTGGTACGGCTGCATCTCCTCGATAAATGTCTGTGCGTCAAAAGACAACTTGCGCACCTTGGCCCTGCCGGATCCTCTGGGCGCGTGAGATCCGAAAGACCCGATACGGTCCTTGCCGAAGAAGTTCTCGGGGGAATCGCAAATGGGGAAGGAGACGCTGGAATCGTAGGGTTTAACCCCGTTGCTAATGGCCAGTGACATCGCGATGTGGTCGAGCGCACTTCTGAGGTTGTGGACGCAGTCGCCCAAGATGAGCCCGAGACTTTCGGGGATTGGTTCAACGAATCGGAAGTAGAAATCTTCGCTCGAACCATTCG
>Ga0307377_10006966_pt1 | contig 11743 bp, 9 predicted proteins | sample TR3MG_FD_202535 | JGI IMG/M metagenome (GOLD analysis project Ga0307377, IMG submission 202535) | Soil microbial communities from Risofladan, Vaasa, Finland - TR-3 | ecosystem: Environmental > Terrestrial > Soil > Coastal area > Acid sulfate soil | place: Finland: Risofladan, Vaasa | collected...
ATATGCAGGAATGAAATGCCATTAACAGTTGAGGACATCCTTGCAAGGAGAACCAGGGCTTTATTTCTGAATGCACGTGCAAGCATTGACATTTCGGCTGAAGTTGCCAGAATTATGGCTACGGAGGATGGGTTTAATATTAAGTGGCAGAAGGAACAAATTGAATCATACAAGCAACTAGTTAAGAACTATATTTAAGAAGCAATGAAAGAATTCATCTTAGCACTTGACCAGGGTACGACAAGTTCCAGGGCAATAGTATTTGATAGAAATGGTCTTCCTGTGGCAACTGCACAAAAAGAATTTACTCAATATTACCCCAAACCAGGTTGGGTGGAGCATGATCCTGAAGAAATATGGTCAACTCAAGCTGGAGTAGCACTTGAAGCTATTACCAAAGCAGGGCTGGAGAGTGTTAGTATTTCGGCAATAGGTATTACCAACCAACGTGAAACTACAATAATATGGAACAGGAAAACAGGGAAACCTGTTCATAATGCAATTGTCTGGCAAGACAGGCGGACTTCTGATTTTTGCGATCAGTTGAAGAGTGAGGGGCAAAGCCAGAAGATTAGAGAAAAAACAGGCCTGATTATTGATGCATATTTTTCAGCAACAAAAATCCGGTGGATATTGGATAATGTTGAGGGCGCCAGAAAACTGGCTGAAGATGGGCACCTGGCATTTGGTACAGTAGATTCATGGCTTATATGGAACCTGACACGTGGAGAATTGCACATTACAGATGTTACCAATGCCTCCAGGACAATGTTGTTTAATATAAATTCGCTCAAATGGGATGAAGATCTTCTTGAAATCTTCAATATCCCTCCCAGCATTCTTCCTGAAGTCAGATCATCAAGTGAAATTTACGGAAAAACAAAAAGCCCGTTTGCTTCTGATATCCCTATAGCTGGAATAGCTGGTGATCAGCAGGCTGCTCTTTTCGGACAGATGTGTATCGAACCGGGAATGGTAAAGAATACATATGGTACAGGTTGCTTTATGGTGATGAATATTGGCAGCAAACCTATTGAGTCTAAAAGCAAACTTCTGACAACGGTTGCCTGGAAAATTGGAGATCAGACTCAATATGCTCTGGAAGGAAGCATATTCATAGCTGGAGCTGTTGTACAATGGTTAAGGGATGGTTTGGGTATTATTAGAAAATCAGAAGATGTTGAGAAACTTGCTGCAAAAGTGAAAGATAGTGAAGGAGTATATTTTGTTCCCGCTTTTGCCGGGCTGGGAGCTCCACATTGGAACCAGCATGCCCGGGGCACGCTTTTGGGTATTACTAGAGGAACAAATTCAGCCCATATAGCCCGGGCAGCTCTTGATAGTATTGCATACCAGACACTGGAGGTGCTCCTTGCCATGCAGAATGATTCGGGAATAGATATCCGTGAATTGCGTGTCGACGGAGGTGCTACAATAAATAGTAATCTTATGCAGTTCCAGTCAGATTTATTGCAGGCTAAGGTTGTTCGTCCAAAAATTACAGAGACAACAGCTCTTGGAGCTGCCTATCTTGCAGGCCTCGCTGTTAATTACTGGAATGATATCAAAGAGATTAAAAAGCAATGGCAAATAGATCGTATTTTTTCTCCAAAAATTGAAGAAGGAGAAACAGAATCGCTTATTAAAGGTTGGCATCGGGCAATAAATGCAGCTAAAGCATGGGCTGATGATATAGAATAAGTGACTAAAGTGAAAAAAAAGTTTAGAGTGACTAAAGTTGAATATAGTTGAAATGGTTGAAAAAGTTGAAGAGGTTGATAATTAACATAACTTTAAGTAAATTAGGCACACCGGGCACTTATTATACAGGAATAATCTAGTTAGTAATCAATAAATCAATAAGATGAATGTATTTTTTGCTGAATTTTTTGGAACCGCCATGATCTTGGTATTTGGTAGTGGAGTAGTTTCAAATGTACTTCTAAACAAGACAAAAGGGTATAATAGCGGCTGGATTGTAATTTCCTTTGGCTGGGCAATTGGAGTATTTACTGGAGTATTAATTGCCGCCCCTGTCAGCGGAGCTCATCTTAATCCTGCTGTAACGCTTGCCTTAGTTTTGGCTAATAAATTTTCTCCTTCACTTATGCCTTTGTATATAAGTGCTCAGGTACTTGGAGCTATGTTTGGTTCAGGGTTGGCCTGGCTGGCTTATAAGAAGCACTTTGATGCAACTGATGATGCTGATCTTAAGCTGGCAGTATTCTGTACTTCTCCAAATATCAGGAGCTACTGGTATAATGTTATTACTGAAGTAATTGGGACATATGTTCTGGCACTGGCAGTACTTTACATGGCTAATCCGGATGTTGGCCTGGGAGCGCTCAATGCTTTGCCAGTTGCACTTGTTGTTCTCGGTATAGGCCTTTCACTGGGTGGTCCTACTGGCTATGCTATAAATCCTGCACGTGACATTGGACCTCGAATAATGCATTTCTTTCTTCCAATACCAAACAAACGCGACAGTGATTGGAAATATTCCTGGGTGCCGATTTTTGGACCACTACTTGGAGCCGCAATAGCAGCAGGGATGTTTGTATTGTTTACGGGTTAATAAATAGATAACTATAACTTAATGAATTGTGATATGAGACATTTAAATGGAATGAGAGTTTTTTCACTTATTTTATGTTTTGTAGTATTTACCCTGAGTAATTCAGTAAATGCTCAAAGGAACATGAATCAGGCATCTAATGGCAAAACGATTAAGGTTATGACCTATAATTTGAAATTTGCCGATCCTAATTATAAACCTCCCTGGGAAATAAGGCGCGAAATGCAGCTGGATTTGATTAATAAGTATAGTCCTGATATTATCGGTACTCAGGAGGGATTAAAGGAGCAAATTGATTATTTAATGGATCATTTACCGGAATATGTTGTAATTGGAGAAGGTCGAAAGGGAGGTGATGATGATGAACATATGGCTATATTTTTTAAACGTGATAGGTTTCGCTTGAGGGGAATGGGCAGTTTTCAGCTCTCAGAGACACCAGATGTGTTGGGAAGTGGTCCAAAGTCAAATCCACGTATGGTAACCTGGGCTCGTTTAGCGTTTATCAACAGACCAGCAGAAGGAGAGAGTAGTTTGCACCCCGGTGCTTATAGAGATCATTGGGAGAATACACAGGAATTTTACATATTCAACACACATTTTTTTACTGGTGGGTTTGATAGAGCAAAACTAAATAGTGCTCTATTGATCATGGAGAAAATTGGTGAGGTTTATAGCTATGGTGAATGGACAAAGAATCGCCCGGTAATTTTAGTAGGTGATTTTAATTCACGACCGGGTAGTGTAGTTTATAAAACATTTATTGGAGATGGGAATTCTAATGACCCGTTTTTGTTAAAAGATTCTAAAGAGGGAGGTAGTGGAATAGACTGGATATTATACAATGGTGATATAAAAGTTCTCTCATATGAGAATGTTGATTATAATGTAAACGGTGTATATCCTTCAGATCATCATCCCATTATGGTTGAGTTTATGATTCCTGGCAGGTAGAACGTTCAGACTTTTTTTTGCAATAATTAGATAAATCCCTCAAGTAATTTTGATGGAGGGATTTTTATTTATTCCTGCTATTGCCTTATACCACAAGAAGTTATAAAAACCTTGTGTCAAGTTAATTTATATGATCTCAGATAGTTTTACGGGTCGATTTTCTTTATATGATTTTTTTGCTGCCAAAGCAATTGCAACAGACATTAACCCATCATTGCCTGAAACAGGAAGTGGCAAATCATTGATAACTGCATCACAAAAGATTTTCATCTCATTGGCATAAGCCTCAAGATATCGTTCCATAAAGAAATTCAAGGGTAGTGAACCATGAACACCATCGCTTGAAAAATATTTATGGTTTTCGGGATAATTATTATCGGCACATGCCATTCCTTTTGAACCAAAAACCTCTACACGCTGGTCGTACCCATAGACAGCTTTACGGCTGTTGTCAATTACTCCCATGGCACCATTAGCAAAAGTAAGTGTAATGATAGCTGTATCAACATCACCTGCTTTGCCAATTTCAGGGTCAACTAATACTGCAGCTTTGGTATATACTTCAGTTACTTCGCTTCCTGCAATATACCTGGCCATATCAAAATCGTGTATTGTCATATCCATAAACATTCCTCCTGAAACTGCGCTATACTCAGGAGGTGGAGGAACGGGATCTCGCGAAGTAATTTTCAGAATATGCGGTTCACCTACCTTTCCATCAATAACTAGTTGTTTAATTTTCAAGAAACTAGGATCAAAACGACGATTAAATCCAACCATCATTTTTACTCCGGCAGTTTTTACTGCGTCAATAGCTCCTTTAATAACTTCAATAGACAGATCAACAGGTTTTTCACAGAAAATATGTTTCCCGGCTTTTGCGACATCCTTAATATATCGTGCATGGGTGTCGGTTGGAGAGCAAATAACAACAGCTTCAACTTCTTTATGATTAATTACATCCATATAATTACTATATACAGAGGTTATTCCGAAAACTTTTGCCACTTCATTCGCACTGTTAAGATTTAAATCTGCAATTGCCACCACAGATGCCTGAGGAACATTTTGCACTAATGTTGCAATATGGACCTTGCCTATTCGCCCGGTCCCAATTACTCCAAGTTTTAGTTTTTTCATTTCTATAGTTTTAATTTATTACCTAGATATAATATTATCACAACCCAAGAGATTTAATAAATTCGCGGTTACGTTGTGCACATACTTTTGGATTGCCCATTCCTGGAAGGACATCTTGTTCTACAACAATCCATCCGGAGTATTTTTGAGAATGAAGTTCATCAACAATTGAGGCAAAGTCGACAGACCCTTTTCCAAGTTCGCAGAAAACTCCATTGCCTACTGATTTAAAATAATCCCATCCTTCAGTTCTCGATTTTTTGGCTATTTCCGGATGACAATCTTTAAAATGTATATGCCAGATCCGGTCTTTGTGCTTTTTTAATGCAAGCAGCGGATCTCCTCCCCCAAACATATAATGACCCATATCGAGGACAAGTCCAACAAGAGAGGCATCAGTAAGCGAAAGTAATTTATCTATTTCATCAGGAGTTTCAACGAATCCTGCGCAATGATGATGAAAGACAGTACGTAAGCCTGTCTTTGTTTTCACTTCGCGGGCAACCATATTTGCTCCTTCTGCAAAAACTTTCCATTCATCAATTGTCAGACCCATAGATGGAGCTACTCTCCCGGCATTCTGAGTACGTTCCTCTACCCTGCCATTATCGTCGGCCAGCACAATAAATGCATCTTTATAGCCTGCGTCAGCCATCAGTTTTGCAGTTTTTACTGCTGCTTCAGCACCCGATAAATGCATCGAGCGATCTTTCAGAAAAACCGGGACAAATGCTCCAACCATTAAGAGAGAACGTTTGTCCAATTCCTTTTTAAGATCTGATGGAACTGTTGGCATAAAACCCCAGTCACCTAGCTCAGTTCCCTGGTAACCTGTTTCCCTGATTTCATCAAGAACTTGCTTAAACCCGGCAGCTTTTCCAGCAAGTTCAAATTCTAGGACACCCCATGAACAAGGGGCATTAGCTATTTTTATCATCATAAAGAGATTTTAATAAGACTATGATATTTTGTATTATTAGAACTTTCTCGTCCATTCTTCATGCCATCGCTCAATAACCACTTTAGTTTGAGTGTAAAACTCTACAGCATGAAATGATTGTCCGTGGAGGTCTCCGAAGAAGCTTTCTTTCCATCCACTGAAGGGGAAAAATGCCATTGGCGCTGCAACTCCAATATTGATCCCTATATTTCCAGCCATAGTATCATGTCTGAATTTTCTGGCAGCTGCTCCACTGCTCGTAAATATGCAGGCAGCATTCCCATATTGACTCTTATTTATTAATTTTATAGCGTCTTCAAGTGTATCAACATTAATAATAGTAAGAACAGGCCCGAAGATTTCTGTCTTATAGATTTCACTGTCAGTATCTACATTCCCCAAAATGGTGGGGCCAATAAAAAATCCATTTTCACATCCTGGGATATTTATTTTTCGTCCATCGAGCAATAGCTTAGCACCATCATCCAGCCCCTTTTGTATAAGATTTTCGATTCTTTTCTTACTTTCTTTTGTAATAACAGGGCCCATTTCAATACCTGGTGTGATACCATTACCGGTTTTTCTCTCTTTAGCTGCCATGATAATTTTTTGGGTAAAACTATCTGCGGATTTTCCAACAGTTATTACTATAGAAGCAGCAAGGCATCGTTGTCCTGCACAACCAAAAGCACTATCCCCAATTATTTTGACAGTTGTATCTTCATCGGCATCGGGCATTATTACCACCGGATTCTTTGCACCACCCTGAGCCTGAACTCTTTTCCCATGAGCCACACCTGTCTGATAGATATGTTTAGCTACTGCAGATGAACCCACAAAACTGATTGCTGAAATAAATGGATTCTCAAGAATAGCATCTGCTGTTTCTTTTCCTCCGTGAACCATGTTCAACACACCCTGAGGCAAATTTATTTCCTCCAATAATTCAAATATACGTGTCATGGTCATAGGGACTTTTTCTGAGGGCTTGACAATATAAGTATTCCCACAGGCAATAGCATATGGCATAAACCAAAAGGGTATCATAATAGGAAAATTAAATGGGGAAATACAAGCGCCAACCCCTATTGGTTGCCGAATATAAAACTCATCAATACCTTTTGCAATATCTTCAGAAAATTCGCTCTGTAAGAGTTTTGGAATCCCGCATGCTACTTCAATATTCTCGACAGCACGTACTATTTCGGCTTTGGATTCTGAAAAAGTTTTTCCACACTCAGTGGTACAAATTTCAGCTATTTCTTCAGCATTTTCTTCTAAGATATGTTTCATCTTAAAGAGATACTGTATGCGTTGGTTAGCTGGCATATTGCGCCATAATGCAGACGACTGGTGAGCTGTTTCAGCTGCCAGAGTAATGTCTTTATCAGATCCTGCAGGGACCTTGGACAGAAGCTGACCATTGGCAGGATTAATTACATCAAGAAACGAAGTACTTTTACTTTCAATCCATTGTCCGTTGATATAGTTTTTCAGGATACGTGTCATGTTTAATTACTTTATTTAATATGTCTTACAAATAATACTTTTGTTTTTTCTTACTTTCGGTATAGTTCTCATAAGCCTTTTTAACTGTATCGATTTCAGATACTTCAGAAATAGCTACTTCCCACCAGGCATAACCAGGTACACCTTTATACAAATCAGTTTCAATGGTAATTACAGTGGTTGTAGTTTGATCTTTGGCTTCTGCCAGGGCTTTTTTGAGAGAACTTATGTCATGGGCTTCAATGACATGTGCTCCAAAACTCCTTGCATTTTGGGCAAAATCGATTGGCAGCAGATCGCCTGTTAATTGCCCTGATTTTTTGTCCCTATAACGGTATTTAGTGCCAAAGCGCTGAGATCCAATTGATTGAGATAAGCCGCCTATACTGCCGTATCCATTATTATTCAACAGAATAATAATATATTTTATACCTTCCTGAATAGATGTTGCAATTTCATTATTCATCATCAGATAATTTCCATCACCTACCATAACATATATTTCTCGATCGGGACAGGCCATTTTTGCACCAATTCCTGCTGCACATTCATACCCCATTGTTGAATATCCATATTCCAGATGAAAACCCTTGGTATCCAGTGTTCTCCAAAGTTTGTGCAGATCGCCAGGAAGGCTTCCGGCGGCGCACAGTACTACATCCCTTGGACCTGTGAAATCGTTTACGGCGCCAACAACTTCCGCCTGGGAAACCGGAAGTGCCCCGCTTACTTTATAAAATTCACTGACCTTTTCATCCCATGCTTTATTTGAATTGGCCGTACGTTCTTGATAATCATTTGAAACTTTATAATCAGATAATATTTGTGAAAGTTCAGCGAGGCATGCTTTAGCATCAGAGGTAAGAGGCAATGCACTCTGTTTATTTGAATCAAATTCAGCAATATTGATATTGATAAATTTTACATTGCTATTCTGAAAGGCAGTTTTAGATGCAGTTGTGAAATCACTGTAACGAGTACCAATGCCAATAATAAGATCAGCCTCAGAGGTAAATTCATTAGCGCCAGGAGTGCCCGTAGCACCTACTGCTCCAAGATTAGAATGATGATTATAGGGGATTGAACCTTTCCCGGCAAATGTTTCTGTAACAGGTATTCCTGTTTGCTCAACAAATTCTTTTAAGATTTCGGTAGCCTGGCTATAAATAACGCCTCCTCCAGCTATTATAACTGGTTTCTTTGAAGCTCTTATCATTCTGGCAGCTTCTTGCAAAAGACGGGAATCAGGTCTTGGTCGTGCAATTCTCCATATCCTTTTCCGGAATAACTCTTCCGGATAGTCAAATGCTTCAGTCTGCACATCCTGAGGTATTGCCAGGGTTACAGCGCCAGTATCGGAAGGTGAAGTAAGCACTCGCATCACCTCTGGCAAAGAAGTTATCAATTGCTCAGGTCTGTTTATCCTGTCCCAATATTTTGATACAGGTTTAAAACAGTCATTTACTGAAATATCCTGCGAGGAAGATGATTCCAGCTGTTGTAAAACAGGTGCTACATTTCGACTCGCAAAAATATCACCCGGTATAAGCAAAACTGGTAATCGGTTTATTGTTGCGCAGGCTGCACCAGTTATCATATTTGTTGCCCCGGGTCCTATAGATGATATGCATGCAAACGTCCCTAAACGGTTTTTCATTTTTGCATAAGCAATAGCGATATGTACTGAAGCCTGTTCGTTTCTGGTCATTATGTAACGAAAGTCAGGATTTTCCATTAACCCTTCACCTACACCTGCTACAATACCATGTCCGAATATTCCTAAGCAACCTGCGAAAAAAGGATTCTCAAAACCATCATGTTCAACAAACTGATTTTTCAGAAACTTGACTACAGCTTGTCCCACAGTTAATCGATTAGTTTTCATTATGTTATAAATGTTATTAGTGGTATAATGCAATCTTTATGTTAAATATTATTTTATATGAGTGTCGGGAATTATACATAAAATCCTATTGATTTTGACATCGCCGAGCTTCGCTTTGCTTTGGTTCTTCGTTTACTCCGGCCCCATAGGGGAGCGAAGAATCGAGCACTCTTGCGTGCTAGCTCGACTTAATATTTACTTACCATTCATTTCAATTGATACAACCGGAATTCTGGGATCCATCCCTTTCCATGTGCCATAAATCCATTTGTGATCCGGATCGTCTGTGCTGATCAGGCTTTGGTCGCTGCCTGCCAGAAAATTAAGGTAATAGACATTGTACCCATGGCCAGCAATTACCGGATGATATCCTTTTGGGATCAATACCACATCATTATTATGGGGTTCCGCTATTTCATCAAGGCTTCGATCATCAGTATATACTTTTTGAATTGCAAATCCCTGAGGTTTATCTATCTTATAAAAATATATCTCCTCGAGACTGGCTTCAATCAATTCTCCGGTATCTGGATCAGTTTTTCTTGTATCATGCTTGTGTGCAGGGAAGGAACTCCAGTTTCCGGAGGGAGTGTATACTTCAACACATACTAAACGGCTGGCCGGTGATCCAGGCGGTAATATCCGGTTAATTTGCCGACTGGCATTATCTCCACCACGGTATTCAATTCCCATCTCTACAACGTCTGAAGGAGTAATAAAGTGAGCCGGGTATGATATTTCCGCGATGCACCATCCGCATGCAATATCTAGAAAACTACCTATCGGGCTGATTTCAAATTTTGTGCCTGGTGGGAGATACAATCCATGAGAGAGACCACTGAAAACATCTTTTCTCCCCTTAGTAGTTTCCCAATTTCCTTTGGAGGTTACTGCTGAAAAGTTACCCCCCAGCAATACAAACAAATATTCATGATTCCCTGTATCTCCCATCCACTTTTGTCCGGATTTCATTGTTCTGGCACTGAAATTCAGATGATTCCAACCTGCCTCAGCAGAAGTAATGGTTTGGTAGATTTCATTATTCGAAGTTGATTTTGACAGAATTGGGCATTTTATATCTCTTTTCATGTATCAGTATTTAGATTAACATCATATCCCGGATCTTTTCTATCAGATTAGAGGTTGCCTGGGAAAATTGTTTCAATGTCCTTATAGTTGCACCGAAACCATCGAACTCCTCCACTGTCATTCCCTTCTCGTCGTATGCACGTCTAAAATCAACAAATTTTTTCTCGAGCTCAGCAATAATTTTCTGATCTACTGGATTTTCCATTTGATTCTCAACCTTAACGTCTGATCCATTGAATCGTTTTTGCCAGTGATAAGGTGGAGAGATTACTACATTACCGCCAATGAACTCAGACCAGTGCCTGTGATTCCTGAATGCTGCGCTTAATAAACGAAGCCGATATCCTCTTTTGCTGTATATATTGTATGCCTTTTTCATAACTGCCACTCCTGCCCAATCTAAAACTTCAGGGTTTGTGATTATGTTCTCTTTATCTGCAATTACTTTCAACCAGTCATCGAGCCTACCCACCATAATGGTACATACCGGTCCCATCGTGCTTATGTCTTTTCCTTGCTTTTCGCGCCGTGTTAGTCCACGCTCAACGGCTTCTGCAACCGCAATGGCTTGAGGTACAGTAAAACTAACCGTCGCATTAATACTTACCCCCAGAAATGTTGCCTCTTCGATAGCTTCCACGCCTGCCTGTGTAACAGGAATTTTAACAATGATGTTTGGTGCCAGTTCGCTGAAATGGACTGCCTGTTGGACAATCCTTTTTGCATCCCGGTACAACCTCGGATCGGTCTGTATGGATAGCCGTCCATTCTTGCCCTTTTCCCTGTCAAATATAGGTTTTAAAATCAGCGCTGCTTTCTGAGACATTTCCTCGATGAGTTTCCAGGCAATTTCATCTTCATTGGCAACAGGATTCTCACTAATTAATTGTGCAATCCGGTCTTTCCAGGTATCCCACTCCTGCTTTAAAACATTCCAGACAATCACAGGGTTGCAGGTTGCCCCTAAAGCACCTTGCCCTATGGAGTAAGTTAACTCTTCGACCGAACAGGAATCGTTCCATAGTACTGTTGGCGTTGTCTGCGAAATTTCGTACAGGGTACTTTTGTAAACTTTTTTATGTTCTGATTCTTCCATGATATTATTATTCTGAAGTTATTAATTATTCATACTTCTATTTCAAATGATCTTGATGTTGTTGGATTTTCCATTGAATAACAACTATTTTTTAATCAGGATTCTTTTTAAAAGCGATTTTAAAACACAGATCATTAAATATTTTGATTTCAAATAATTACCAGAAAAAATAATATAGTGCTGCAAATATTCCAAATACTCCTAGTGATGCGATATTAAATGTTATTGAAGTTTTAAATAAACCCTTTCCAATTATAATTCCCTTGATATCCATCTTCTTTTGTACATTATTAAAGATCAGAATAAGTCCGACCAGAATAAATCCGACAACAGGAACATAAATAGCCTCAAGGGCAAAATTTTTGAGCGGACGGACGAAAAATCCTGCAATAATTCCTGTCAGTAGTGCAGCGGCAACAATCTTTATGCCCAAGTTAATTCTATTCTTACCTGATTCATTGTCTATAACATTCTCAATTCTCTGTCTTTTTTCCATCAGGCTTATTCCCACCATCACAAAAGACAGAATGATAAATACATAACCAATACGAAGAA
>Ga0307377_10006967_pt1 | contig 11742 bp, 4 predicted proteins | sample TR3MG_FD_202535 | JGI IMG/M metagenome (GOLD analysis project Ga0307377, IMG submission 202535) | Soil microbial communities from Risofladan, Vaasa, Finland - TR-3 | ecosystem: Environmental > Terrestrial > Soil > Coastal area > Acid sulfate soil | place: Finland: Risofladan, Vaasa | collected...
AAAATTAAAACAAGTTGATTCTAGCGGTAATATACTAAAAGATACATTAATCGGAAGACAGCCCGGTGAAACTGCAGAACAATATAGAGCAAGAACTGCTGGACAGTTTACTCCTAATCCTAATCAAAAAACTTCTAAAGGTTTTCGAGAAAATTTAGCAGTAAAAGATACAAAAGACTACGCAAGTATGTCTGACGATGAAATAAAAAAACTTATTCCACAAATTAGTTATGGCACACCCGGAAATGAAAGAACTGTACCTATAAGCCAAGAACGAATAGATGAATTTAGGTTAGAAAAAACAAATCCCGGTTTATTATTTGAAATGGTACAAAAAGGAGCAGACATATCACCAAATGATTATAATGACCCTACAGCTAAAAAAGTAGCTGAAAGATTACTAAATCAAAGATTAGCTATGAAAAAAGCAGCACAAGATGCAGCTTCTAATAAACCTACACCTAAACCTGCACCAGATGGAACACCAGAAAATCCTTTTCAAATGCAGCCTGTTCAAACTACACAAGCTGCTCAAGCTCAAGGACCCGGTGGATTATGGTGGAGAGATGCAGGATATGATTCTCCTAGAGAAGCTATAAATGATGGTTGGACATATGACTCTAATTCAAGAACATGGATTCCGGGTGGTACAGATACAGATACAGGAACAGGAACAGGTGCAGGTACAGGTACAAATACAGATACAGATACAAATACAGATACTGAGACTGAGACTGAACTAACTCCAGAAGAGTTAGCAGCTCAAGAAAAAGCTAGACAACAACAAGTTGCAAGACAATCTGCAGAAGCTGCTGCAAGAGGTGAAGTTCCAGAAGCTGCACAAATACCACAAGCTGAACAAGTAGGTTATGAAAGAGATGCACAAGGACAATTACTTTTAGATGACCAAGGAAATCCTATTCCTTTAAGAGAACAACAAGTTACAACTATGGACCCTGTTACTAGGGCTAGAACTGATATAAGAGCTGAAGGTCAAGCTCCAGAACAAGTTACTACAGTAGGAGAAGCAGCAACTGCAAAAACTCCAGAACAAATTAGAACTGAAACAATAACAGATGATGACCTTACACTAGTACCTGAAGAAGCTCAAGTAGACTTTGCAACTGGTGAAGTGTCTGACAAAGCTATTGCAGAAGCTGCACAAGTTGATAGAGTTGCACCTATAGAAGGTGCTGAAGTTGAAATACCAGAAGGTGCTTTAGCTGAAAGAGTTGTTGGTAAAATTAGCGAAGGTGCTAAAGCTACTGCAGTTATGAACGTAGGTACAAGCTTGTCAAGAATTACAAGAGCTAAAAAACAATTAAGTAGAGCTGGATTATCTAATGCAGATATAGAAGAAATAGGTAATGACCCAGAAGCATTAGAAGCTAGACTAGCAGACTTTAGTGAAGAACAAAGAGGTATTATAGAAGGATTACCACAAGAAGCTTTAGTATCTACACAAATGAATAACTTGCTTGAAGGTATTGAAAGTGGAGAAATACCTACATGGGCTAGACCTGCTGTTGCACAAGTAGAACAGATGTTAGCACGTAGAGGTATGTCAGCTTCAACCGTTGGTAGAGACAGTTTATTTAATGCTATTATTCAATCAGCTATGCCAATAGCTCAAAGCAACGCACAAGCCATACAACAAAGTGTTAGTCAACAGAAAACTATAGAAGCTCAAACTGCTGAAGCTAATGCACAAAGAATGCAGCAGACAGCTTTAACAAATGCACAGAACGTATTTAATATGGATATGGCTCAGTTTAGTGCTGACCAACAAACAGCATTATCTAACAGTAAATTTATGCAAACTGTTGCTTTAACTGAAGCTAGTAATGAACAACAAGCTACAATTCAAAATGCTGTGCTAATGTCTCAAGCTAATTTAGCAGAAGCTGATTTTTATCAGAAAGCACAAATACAAAATGCTCAAGCTTTTTTACAAATGGATGTACAAAACTTAGCAAATGAGCAACAATCTAATATATTAAAAGCTCAACAAACTCAACAACGTATGTTGTCTAATCAATCAGCTCAGAATGCTGCTGCTCAGTTTAATGCTGCTAGTGAGAATCAAACACAACAATTTATGGCAAGTCTTAATGCACAGATTGACCAGTATAATACTTCACAAATGAATGCGATGTCACAGTTTGATGCAACTCAAAAAAATGCTGCTGCAGCTAGAGATGCTAATAGAGCTGCTGATGTTGAAAAATTTAATACTCAACTTGAAACACAAATAGACCAGTTTAACGCTAACCAAGATTTTGCAAGGAATCAATGGAACGCACAGAACAAAGCAGTAGTAGAACAATCTAATACTCAGTGGAGAAGAAATACTAATACTGCAAACACTGCAATGCAGAATCAAATTAATGCGCAAAATGCTCAGAATGCATTTGCTATGTCTCAAACAGCTCAATCATTTTTATGGCAAGAATTAAGAGACCAAGCAGATTATGATTTTAGAAACGGTGAAAATGAAAAGAACAGAATTGCACAACTTGTAAACACTGCATTAGCTTCAGACCCTAAAAAATATGGTGGAAGTGTTGCAAGTATTGAAGCATTAATAGGTGCAATAACAGGAGACTTATTTTAATTAGGAATTTATTATGGGATTATTTAAAAAGTTAAAGAAAGCATTTAAAAAAGTTACAGGTGCTGTAAAAAAAGTAGTTAAGAAAGTAGTTAAAGGAGTTAAGAAAGTAGTTAAAAAAATTGGCTCTAGTAAAATTCTTAAAGCTTTAGCTATTGCTGCTGCAGTCGTAGTCACAGGAGGGGCAGCTATAGGAGCATTTACGGGAAGTGCTGGTGTAGCTGGAGCTACAAAACTTGGACAGTTTGCTAACTGGATGATGACTACAAGTTCAAATGTTTTATCTGGTACTGGTATAAGCGGTGTAAAAGCTACTACAAAATTAGGACAACTTGCTCAAGGAGCTGCAAAAGTTGTTGCAAAACCTTTTGGTGCTATAGGAACTACTGCAGGTAATATTGCTGCAGGAGTTACAGACTTTACAGGTCTTACAACTGAAGCAAGTAGAACAGGATTAAGTGCAGAAGAACTTAGTTATTTTAAAGAAGGAGATATTTTTGCAAAAGAATATGGTACAAAAGCTGCTGTTAAACCCGGATTCTGGCAATCAGGAGCTGGTGAAGTTATTAAAAACGTAGGAACTGGAGTAGCTACTCAAGTTGCAACTGGAGCTGCAATGCAATACATACAGGGAGACCCTGAACAACAAGGTTCAATGTCTGGTGCAGCTTATGAAGGTGCAGAGTTTATGGACCCTTTAAAGGTTTATGCAGCTCAACAAGGAATAAATACAGACGGTATATATCAACATATGATGTATGGTAATGCAGACCCAAGTAGTATGTATGGTAATGAATTATATAGACAACAAACAGTTGGAGTAGCATAGTGGGTACACCTAAAAGACAAGCCAAGCCTGTAGTTTCATCAAATTTAAGTGAAGCTGCTGGTCAAATAGTATTAGATGGATTAGATGCAGGATTTGATATAGAGGATATAGCACCTGATACTGGTCCTAAAATAAGAGGTGAAGCTAAGTTTAGTCAAGAAGGATTAGATAATCTTGTCAACTTGTCAAGTAAAGGTGGACCTATACCGGGACAATCTCTTACTAATAATCCAGAAAATCCTTATCCTTGGGAAACTCCACCAGAGTTTGCAAATCCTAGAGAAGCTTTAGACGATATTGTAGGTTCTTTAATGCAACCTGAAGCTATGAAAAATATTGTTTCTGCTTTAGCTCAAGGAGCAGCAGTAGCAGATTTAGGAACTGCTATTTTATATGCAAAGTTTAACGAAGGTAAAATAAATCCTGATGTTATGATGATGTTAGCTGAACCAGTTATGTATACTATTATGGCTATAGGTGAAGAAGCTAACATTAAATATAATATAGAAGGTAATGATTTAGATGAATTTGATGAAGAAGATGACCAAGAAGAATTTGATAATAGAGTAAATGAATTTAGAAACGTATTAACAGATATTAAAAAAGGAGCTACTAAAAATATAGAACCTTCTAAGATTGATACTAATGTAGTTCCTGAAAGTATACTAGCACAAGTAAAAGAAAAAGGTCCAGAGATAAAAAGTTTATTAAGTAAAGGAGAAGAGTAATGGCTATAGAAGATTATTTTAAAGGCAGTAGTCAAGCATACGGACAGTTAGCTGGTTCGTTATTAGCTGGTAGAAGAAAAGAAGATAAGAAAGAAGCTAAGAGAGCTTTACTAGCTTCTGTAGTTATGAATACTTTTGGAGCTTTACAAAACCAACAAAAACAAAGTATTATTGATGGTTCTAATGATGTTAAAGATAAGTATCAAGATATATTTGATAATAACGAAGAAATATATAATAAAAAATCACAAGCTAGAGCAGATTATTTAAGTTATAAAGAAAATCCTGATTCTTATATTGAGAAAAAAGCTTCTGAATTATTTAATCAAGATTTAGAATTACAAGCTCAATTAGGAACTAATCCTTATTCAAGGATAAGTAAAGCAGATTTAACTCCTGAAAGTTATGAATCTGCGGTGTCACTTTTAGATGAAAAAAGAAAAGAAGCTAAAGCATACATAGAAGCTCAAGCTGGAAATGCAGCAGTAACTACACAAACTTTTACAAAATTTAATCAAGCAGCTAAAGAAGAATATCAAGCTGCATTAGCTGCAGTAGAAGATGACCCTTATAAACAAGGACTTATTAAATCTGCATTTAGTAAAATTTTTGGTGTTGGTGAACAAAAGAAAATGGAACTTTTAAAAACTTTAGAAGATGCAAAAGCTAAAAGAGTTCAACAAGAATCTACAATACCTTATATGGAGACTGTTAAAGGTAGAGAAGAATTAATAAATAAAGAAATTGAAGCAGGTAAAAATAAAGCAGTAAAAGATAGTTTTTTCTATGAAACAAAAACTTCAAAATTAGAAAAAGATAATAAAGCTATTTTAAAATCTATAGAAGATGCACAGTTTAAAAATATAATGGAAGGCTCACAAGAAGCAAAAGAATTAGAAGATAATATTATTTCTGCATATAGAAAAGGTTTAAAAGTTAGTAAAATAAAAGAACTTGATGAAATACAAGAAAATAATTTATCAGATTTTGTTTCTACGTTTACTAAAGTAGAACGTATTAGAGAAGATGCTCCTGATATGGACCCAACAGATTTCTTAACAGTTAAAGAAAGAGACTTATATGATTTAGGTATGGGTATAACTAGAGATGAAATGAATGCTACAGAAGAAATAAGAAATGAAGAAAATAGATTGGAAGTTGTTTCTCAAATAAATTCAATAATAGGTCAAAAAACTGAAGCTAGTAAAAAACTTTCTATGATAGACGGTGACTTTGGTACAGATGGTAAAGATGCTACAGGTTTATCTAGTGTTTATATTAGTAATGTTATAAGAGCTAAAACACATCTTATGAATAAATATGATATGGATGATATAGAAGCTTTACAAACTGCAATGGATATGCAATTAGAAGGGGTTTCTATAGGAAAAGGTGGAAGCACTACGGATGATGAATATAATAGAGGAGGGTTTAGAAGATTGTTTACTTCACAAAAACCTACTCATGGAATTGAATATGTAAATCCAGATGTAGAAAATTTACCAATTATACCAGACACTGCTAATCTACATGCTCAAAACTTAAACGAGTATAGATACTTACAAAATAGAACTTATATAGATGATGAAGGAAATAAACAAACTTTAAGACCTGATAAAGTTGGTAAAGAATATACTGTAGATGACAAAGACTTTACAGTTTCATTTATTGTAAATAACGAAAATAAATGGATTCCATCAGTTACTTATAAATAAGGATTATATAATATGCCGACTTTCGGAGACCTTAGTAAATATAAACAAAAATCTAATGCATATACTGTACCTAGTTATGTTGCTCAACAAAAATATTCCCTTACTGATTTAAGAAAAGATGAAGAATTTAATAAAGTAACAGAAAGATTTTTAACTTCTTTAGGAGAGGGAGAAACTGTTGGAGATTTATTTGGTTATTTTAGAGGAGCTGATTATAATTTAGCTGATGCTACTAAAATGGTTTTTGATAGTGGTAAGTTTACTGACCAACAAAAAACAGATTATCAGTACTTACGTAGTAAATTTGATAATGCAGATTTAGGTGGTTTTGGTGAGTGGGTACGTGCAGGTGCTAATGTTACTAAAGAAATTGTAACAGACCCTACTATGATAGCTAGTGCTTTACTTGTTCCTTGGACAGGAGGAACTTCTGCTGCAGCTCGTATAGCTGCTGGTAAAGCTGTACAGTCTAGTTTAAAAAAATTAGCTAATAAAGAAATAGCTGAAGGTGTTGCTAAAGGAGTATCTAAACTTCCCGGTCAAAAAATAAAAGCTCCTTTAAGTAAAAATGCTAAAACTGTTGTTGCTAGTACAGAAGGTTTTATCTATGGTAGTACTGCAAACTTTACAAAACAACATGCAGATGTAAATACTGATAGAAGAGAAGAAGTAAGTCCTGAAGAAAGTTTAGCTATGGGAGCTATCACTGCAGCAATTCCTGCTGTTTTTAGAGGAGCTGGTGCAGGATATACAAAGTTTAATAAGTCTGTAGCTGATAGAAGAGCTGCCAGAATTGACGGTAACGAAGATTATAAAGTAGGAATTATTGATAAAGGTATTGAAAAAACAGATGCTCTTATAGAATACGTTACTCCTAACATAAGAATACTTACAGGTTTTGTAAATAAACCTACTGCTTTACTTTTAGATAAAATGGAAGCTTCTCCAACACTTGACAAAGTTGTAAAGTATTTTAGATATGATGCAGCTAGAAGTATAACTGCAAAAGATTATGATGTTTCTCAAAAAGTTTCAAGTAGAAGTTTTTATGAAGATGTAAATTCTTTAATAGGTTTTAGAAGTGAGCAACTAAAAGCTATAATAGACCCTTTAAAAACTAAAGGAACTGTTACTGTTCCTAAGTTAGGTTCTAGAGATTCTTTTTTTAAAATTCCATTTAAAGATGCTCCTAAAGCAGAAAAACAAAGTTACTTTAAACGCCAAAGAATTGCAGATAATGTCAACGATGCATTAGCTTATTATCTAAGGACAGGAAGAAAAACTGTAACAGTTGATGGCAAACAAATTAAATTAGAACAAGCATTTAAACTTACAAATAAGTCAACAGACGATATAATAACAGCCGGACAAGGTATTAAAAAACTAATGTCTGATATTAGAAATGATGCAAAAAGAGAAGGGTTAGAGATTGGTTTAATAAAAAATTATTTACCTAGAGGTTTTTCTTACGGAGATGTTAAAGCTGAAATAAAAAACTTAGAAAAAGGTATAGAAGGTAAATTAGTAAAAGAGTTAAAAACTAAAGAAGGATTGAAAACTAACGAAGATGTTATAGATTTATTACAAGATATTATTAATCCTTCTAAAACAGCAGGTAAAAGCTATACTGAACTTGCAACTGTTGGTAAAGGTGAAGCAAGAAAAGGTCTTTTCTTTCCAAAAACTACACCCGGTTTAACAAAAGAAAGAACTCTTAAAAACATAGATGAAAATAATATTGTTGATTATTTAGATAACAATGTTGAAAATTTATTGTATGATTATATACATCAGTCTTCTAGTTTTATTCAAAGAAAAGCTGGATTAGGCGAAGATTTAGATGAGTTTATAAAAAGATTTGTAAATCCTATTAAAGAAGAGTTAGCAGCTAAAGGTAAAAAACTTACTGAAAAAGAATATAAAAGATTAGAAGATATTTATTTAGTTACCACTGGTCAAGTTCAACAAATAGATAATGTAATTGGTAGAACTTTATCAGACATTGCTGTGGTTGGAAACCAATTAGCTTTACTTCCTCTTGCTACTATAACCAGTTTATCAGAAGTAGCTGTTCCTTTAGTTAGAGGAGCAGGTAAAAAAGCTTTTCAAAAAGGTAAAACAGAATCTGGTGTAGATAAAGGAGGAATAAGAATACTCTGGGAAACTGCAGGAGACTACAGAAAAATGTGGTGGAATGATTTAGTTAAAAAAGATATTGCAGATGCTAGACCAGAATCTTTAAAAGAGTTAAACAGATTTAATAGAGCTATGAATAGAGCTGGAGAAGATAGGTCTCTTGCTATGTATGGTCAAGGTTTTGGAAGACGTGCAACTCAAGCACAAAATAAATTTTTTAAAATAAACTTACTACATGACTGGACAAGATTTGTACAACTTACAAGTTTTAATGTTGGTAAAGCTAAGATGTATGAAAACTTACATGAGCTTACTACTAATAAAAGTATTTCTTCAAAAAGAAAAATAAGATTAACTAACGAATTAAAAGAGTTAGGTGTAGATGTAACAGCAGGTAAAAGATGGGTACAGTCTGGTGGAAAAGCTTCTGGTAAGTTTTATGATGAAAACTTTTTACCCAGTGCTGCAAGATATGTAGATGAAGTTATCATGAACCCTACTGCTGCAGCTAATCAAAAACCTTTATGGCATTCAATGCCTTCAACAAGATGGGCTTTTGGTTTAATGGGTTTTCCCACTGCTTTTAGTAATACGGTATTAAAAAATGCAGTTAGAGAAGTTGCTAAAGATGTTAGAGGTAAAGAGTTTGTAGGAACACCTCAAGTTTTATCAGGTGTTACTGCTATGACAGCTATAGCTATGTTTGGTAATACTCTTAGAAGTAAAGGTCGTAACTTAGAAGAACTTGAAAGCGGTGAAACAGATATAGGTGAAGAAATACTTGAAGCTGCAATTAGAACAGGGTTACTAGGACCGGGTGAGCAAGTATATAGAACTGTAGAAGATAAAGAGTATACTAATTTAATTAGGGCAATTACTCAAAGGTTTACTGGACCGGCTGTAAATGACGTTATTAAGTTTTTTGATAGTTGGGTAGGTCCTTTAGCTATAGGAGTAGATAAGATTCCCGGTATTGCTCTGTTAAGAACTACTAATCCTGAAACTTACAAAGAAATAAAATCTCTTGCTAAAGAAGCTGACAAGGCTGCAGGTTTTACTGCTCAAAGAAAAACTAAAGAGGAAGAAAAAGAAACACCTATACCTTTGTACTCTACAGGTGGAAGAGTTAATAAATTTACAGGTGGTAGTTTAACTGATGAATATAAATATTATAGTCAACTATCTGAAGAGGTAGAAAAGTTACCAGAAAAAGCTGAAGAGTTTATTGAAGAAAGAGAAGAAAGAAGAGCAGAAGCTCATAAACAAATAGTAAAAGCTACTAAAGAGGGAGATGTTAGAAAAGGTTTTGAAGCTTTTGAAACGTTACCAATTGGAGAACAATTAGCAGGTTACATGAATCCTGTTACTAACGCACCCTTATCTGCTACAGGTGCTTTAATATATGCTGAAAAAGCTAAACCAAGTGTTAAAACTTTAAAAGAGTTTGCAATAGACTTTATTAATCCGACAAAAAATATACTACAAAAAACACCTATTAAAGTAGAAGACCCTATGTCTGCAGGTATATCAGCTATGGAAGCTTTTGGAGTTGTTCCTTTTATTGGTGGCGTAGGTAAATTTGGAAGTAAAACTTTAAGAAAGATACAAGCTAAAAGAGGCGATGACACCATGGGTGGTGGTGGAAGTGGTAAACCACCTATTGATAAGGAACAAGAATATTTAAAATTATCTGAAAAATATTACAAAGATTCAGAAGGTGTTTTTTATTCTCCAGTATTAAAAACTTTATTGTTAAAGGCTCCTGAAAATGTAAAAGGAGAAGCTTTACTTAAATGGTTAAATAATCAAGAAGGTATAAAAAAAGAAGAATTAAATTTTTTAAAGCTTGATGAATATGTAAAAGAAAATCCTAAAGCTGGTGCTATGGATATGGCTAAATATTCTGATGATAAAAAACTAGAAATAAATACTAATGTTAGAGTAGAGTATGCTAAAGATAAATCTTATCCTGTAACTTTTATAGAAGAAAATTCTCCTGAAGAAGGTATCAAAATAATAAGACCTAAAAATATTCCCTTTATATCAAAAGATGAAGCTTATGCATATGGTAATGATGAAATAGGTTATGATATTTTTATGTATGGAGAAAATATAACTCAAAGAACAGCAGGTGATTTTGGTAGAGGTAGAAAACCTTTAAATAAAGCTGAAGCTGAAATTCAATTACAAGGTATTTTAAAAGATGAAGGGATTTTAGATGTAGGTAATTATAATCAAATAGAATATAAGCATTATATTGATAGAGATTTACCCGGTGGAAAAAACTATGAAGAAATTACTTTTAATTTAAATGAAAATGCTGTAAAAGATAAGATTGATTTTGATAAATATCCTGCAGGAACTTTTCATTTTAAGAATAAAGAAGATGCAACTCAGTTTGCACATGCTTTAATAAGAGATAGAAAAGTTAGAGTAGGAAACTCAGTTGAAGTTAAAAATAGTTTACATATAGATGAGCTACAATCAGATGTGCATACATTAGGATATGATATAGGTTATAAAAATTCTATAAAAGACAAAATAAAAATTGAAAAAATTACGGAAGAAACAAAAGAATTTAATAAAAATATTGATAAATTAATAGAGAAAACAAAAAAAGATGTAACTAGTTTTAAAAAAGAAAATCCTGAAATACTTAATGATTCTCAGTTTTATGATTTTGAAAATATTATTAAAAAGAATATTGATGAAATTGAAGAGTTGCCTAGAGTACAAAGTAGTGAGCCTACTAGAAACGTAGCTCCTTTAACAAAAATTGAAAGGATATATAATGCTCTTAGATTAGCAGAAGCTGATGTATTTACTAATAAAGTTGAAAAGTTAAAGGCTGAAGGAAAAATTACAAATAATACTACTATTGAAGAATTTGATAAATTATTAAACATAACTAGAAATGAAGACGGATTACCAACTAATTATGAATATGATGTACCAGAAGAATATTGGGATTTAACTAAAAAAAATGGACAATTATTAGAACGTAAAAGATTAATTGATAGAAAAATACCAGACTATCCTTATAAAAATAACTGGCACGAACCTGTTTTAAAACAATTATTATACAAAGCTGTTAAAGAAAATAAAGATGCTTTATCTGTTTCAACATCAGATGTTATTTTAACAAGGTATAGCGGTGAAGGACCTGAATATAAAAAAATGTTATACGATAAAATAGTTCCTTCTGCTATGAAAAAGTTAGCTAATAAATATGGAGGTATACTTGAAAGAAAAGGAATGCTTGAACCTTCTGATATAAATCCTAGGTATGATGAGTACTTAGAACAAAGAGCAATCGGTAAACCTTTATCAAGCACAGGTAAAAACTTTTTAGATGCTATTGACGTTGGAGATATGGATGCAAATATAATTTTTATAACACCTGAGATGAGAGAAAAAATATTAAAAGAAGGAGTACCGGGTTTTGCTAAAGGCGGATTAGTAGAAGGTAAAGATGATGTACCCTACACTAAAGAAAACCCAGCAGATAGAGTAGACTCCTTTACAGGACTACCTTACTCAGCACAAATGGAGGAATTAGGATTAGATGTTTTTCAAGAAAGATAATAAAATGGATGTAGAACTTTGTAAAGCTGAAATAAAGCGACACGAAGGAGAAGTGTTAGAAATTTATATGGATAGTCTAGGCTATAAAACTCTAGGAGTTGGACACCTTTGTCAACCTAACGACCCTGAATATAACTG
>Ga0307377_10006973_pt1 | contig 11739 bp, 7 predicted proteins | sample TR3MG_FD_202535 | JGI IMG/M metagenome (GOLD analysis project Ga0307377, IMG submission 202535) | Soil microbial communities from Risofladan, Vaasa, Finland - TR-3 | ecosystem: Environmental > Terrestrial > Soil > Coastal area > Acid sulfate soil | place: Finland: Risofladan, Vaasa | collected...
CGGATTATTGGCGTGCCGCGTTGGCTCTGATGCCGCCGGCTTCGCCTGTGGACAGGCTGGCGCATACGCTGGTTTATCCGGATCAGGATGTGAAGGCTCATCGCGCTGTTACGGCAGGGGACCTGCATCGTCTTCTGGACCCGGAAAACGAGCCTTTCGCAAAGACAACGAAGGTGCCGCCGTTGCCCGCGTATGGGCCCGATCCTTATCTGGGCTCGGCTCCAGTGGTGGGGACGCAGCCGCAGTCGTATACATCGCAACAGCCGGACAATGCGCCGGATGCAAATCCTGCGATTCGCATCATTCCTTCGACGCAGGCACCGAACCAGCAGCTGTTTCATCAGCAGAGTGCAATACGCGAGACCACGGACGAGGCGCTTTCCAATCAGTCTGGCTATGCGGGATTGGTGGTGCGCGACGCGGTGTATCGCCCCAGCGGCCAGCCCGCAGCCGGCCAGCGGCAGGGGACGATCGCTTATCAGCAGCCTGTTTATGGCGATGGAGATGGCGATTCGAATGGAGCGGCGCCGTCGCGATTGCTGATGGCGCAGTATTCCGGGACAACCGCCGTGCCGATCGTGGCCAATCCTCCTCGCTCGATGGCCTCCGATGCGTGGAAGGGACTGGTCTTTTCTCTGATGGCGGAGAACAAGAACGCCGAGGCTCTTGAGACTCTGAACAAGATTCCACCGGATGTGCGCCGGCAGCTTGAAGCCGACATTGAATTTGTGCAGGGCGTGGCCAGCCTCTATGTGGCCGTGGGAGATGCGGCGCGGGCGGCGGATTACCTCAACCGCGTGGAAAATTACTATCTTGTGCACCGCGCCTCAGCCCCGGCGGGTCTTGAGATCCAGCATGCGTGGCTGCTCTACAACGTGAAGGATGACTTCGGGCTGTATCCGGTTCTGTCGAGCCTGGATAGCCGCACGGATTTGACTGCCGCGCAACGGCAGCAGGTGGAGACGCTGTGGGCGGATTGGGCGGTGCGCCGCGCCACTACGGCGATGGACACAGGCAATGTGCTGCGCGGCGTTCAGTTGCTGCAGGCTGCGTCGCTGGACTACCCGGACAACATGGACGTGCGCAAGGCAGTTGCAGGCGCGTACGCACGCGTTGGCCGTGCAAAGGAAGCGGTGACGCTGTTCAAGGCGATTCCCATGGACAACGCAACCCCAGGGGACTACGAGGGCGCGATTTCCGCGGCACTGGAAGCGACGGACATAGCGCAGGCCGAGACGTGGCTGCGCCAGGCGCTGGCGCATTACCCTGGCGATCCGCGGGTTCTTGGGCTGGCGGCACGGTTTGAACAGGCGCGCGGCCACAATGAACGGGCCGCCGACTACTGGCGTGCCGCGCTGGCGAAGATGCCGCCGGACGCGTCCGTGAAGAGTCTCGATAGTGGGCTTGTGAATCCGCCGGGAGCGTATCAGGCATCCGCGCCGGGCGGCACGAGACGGCTTCTCGATCCGCACCGCGATGCCAAGCTGCCGCCGTTGCCTGCCTACGGCCCGCAGAGTCAGGCTCCGGTGAATTTGTATGCTCCGCCGGTTGCAGCAGCGGCCCCCGGGCAATGGCGCGAAGCTCCGTCTGACAATTCGCTGCCAATGCCGGCTGGCGCGGGAGCCTACGCGGCGACGCCGCAGAATCAGCAGCAGGGAACTACGGTGCACAACGCGCCCGTTTATGTTCCGAAAGATGCCGGGCAGGCAAACGCGCCTGATCAACCGATCTTTATCAATCAAAGCGCGACGCAGGAGGCTGTGATTCAGCCGGCGGTGAACAGGACTCGGACCGGAAGTCGGGCTCATTCGACGCACGGCCGCAGAGCCGCCGCGAAACGGCCCAGTTACGCAGGCGGGGTGAACCTGCCGCCTTCCGAGCAGACTGTCGATTCGGCTGAACAGGAGCCAGCGCCGGCGCCCGCCCATCGATTGCGGATTTTATCGGAGCCCATGAGCGCGATGGCTGCCGAGGTGCAGGCCCGTTTCGCCGAAGAAACTGACAGCCAACTGACGCAGGGTTCGGCATCGAGGGTGCCCGTGCTGGATCATGCGCCTGCGGGCCCCCAATTTGGCGGACCTGCTAATGTGCCAGCGACGTTGAGCACGACCGCAGCGCCGACAGGGGGCAATGCTGGCCAGTACTCGGAGACGCAGTACACGCCCTCGGCGCAGGAAGCAGCTACCGGGGCATATTCGGTTCCGCAGCAGCAGACGGCACCGGCCGAGAAGCCCTCGGCTGCTACGGCCTCGGCCAGAAGCCGCAGCAGGCGGCGCAAGAAGACCAAGAGATATGCGACGGCGCAGGCAAAGCAGCCCGCGGGTGGAACGCTGGGCAACGCGCCCGCATTGGGCAGCGCTGGCCAGGGTGCTCCCGAGGCGCCAACTCCGGCCCCGAACTCGCAGTCGCCTTATGACGCGCAGGCCGATCAGACCCCACCGGCTGCCACGGGCACAGGCCTGACGGACCAGGAACTGGAACAGCGCAATCTGCCGCCGCTACGCGGCCCCTGGGTTCGCATCCAGCGGGGCGCCAATCCCACCAGCCCGCGGGACGAAGCTGAAATGCAGTTGCGCTCGATTGAGAGCGGCTACAGCGGGTGGCTTGGCGGATCGGGATACATCAACTACCGCAGTGGCACGCTGGGCTACGACCACCTGGCGGCTCTAGAGGCCCCGTTTGAGGTGTCCACGCCTCTTGGCTATCATGCGCGCTTGACGGTAATCGCGAAGCCGGTATTTCTGGACTCGGGCCAGGCCGATGGCAGCGCCACACTCTCGGTTCTGCAATCGACTACTGGGGGGAGTTCGCTGGTCAACATTCCAGAGCCGATTGGAACGCTGACGGCGACTGACGTGAATCCGCCGGCGCAGCAAAATGCTGTGGGCATCGGCGGCGAGGTGCAGCTGGCGTTTCCGCATGCGGCCATCGCGGGTGGATACACGCCTGCGGGATTTCTGGTTTCAACCTTTACGGCGCGGGGCATCTTCCGGCCGGGCAATGGTCCGATCACGGTCAGCGTGGCGCGCGATTCGGTGAAAGACAGCCAACTTTCCTACGCCGGTCTTCGCGATCCGGCCGGCAACGCGCTGGGCCACCTGGGCCAGATCTGGGGCGGCGTGGTTGCGAACCAGGGCAACGTGCAGTATGTGCACGGCGACGGAGCCTCCGGCTTCTACCTGGGCGCGGGCGGCCAGTACCTAACCGGCTACAACGTGGAGAACAACACGCGTGTGGATGGCAACGGCGGCGCTTATTGGCGGGTGTTGACCGCGCCGGAGTACGGCACCCTGAGCATTGGCGTGAACTTTTTTGCGATGCACTACGCCAACAACCAGAACGCGTTTACGCACGGCATGGGCGGCTACTTCAGCCCGCAGGGCTACTTCCTGGGCAATGTGCCGTTTACCTTTGTGGGCCACTACCTTACCAATTGGCACTACAACGTAGTTGGCGGGCTGGGCGCGCAGGCATTCCAGGAGAACCGGACGCCGCTGTGGCCGCTGGCAGCCGACAAGTCAATTGAGACCAGCCAGAACAACCCGATGCTGCCGGATAAGACCAGCGTGGGCCCGAACTACGATCTGCGCGGGCAGGCGGCCTACCAGATTGGTCCGCACTGGTTTGCGGGGGGCTTCTTCTCCGCCAACAACACGCGTAACTATACTTCGGCTTCGACGGGCTTCTTCATTCGTTACATGTTCCGCGAGCAGCCCTCGACGGCGGCCGGTCCTACGGGGATCTTCCCGACGGATGGATTGAGGCCTTTCACGGTTCCGTAGAGCGAAGGTTCTTCCTGAAAAACTGACAGTGGATGGAGCCGGCAAGGCAGCGCTGCGAGTGGAATTGTTCGACTCAGCCGCGGCGGAGTGCCTTGTTCGCGGGAACAATCTGCACGGTTACGTCGCGCACTTCGGAGAGAAAGCGGTTGAGCACGGAGCCGCTCCAGAGGACGCTCCAGCGTGAGCGTGTGGTTTGGCCGAAGACGACGTGCGAGATGCTCTCCTGCTGGGCGAAGCGGACAAGGGCGTCGGCGATGTTGCGGTCGGTGAGGTTGACGACCTGAGCGCCGAGGTCGCGGGCCATGCGCTCGTACTCCCCCAGCCGCTGCAGGGCTTCCGGATCGCCGTGCTCTTTGTTGTCTTTGGGCCGGCTTACGTAGACGGCGTACCAGTTGCTGGCCAGGCGGCCGGCGATGCGAGCGCCTACCCGGATGAGCCGCTCGGTTCCGGGGCGCGTGGTGAGGCAGACCATCACTTTCTCAGGGATTGGGGCCTGTTCAAGGCCCTGGGTGCGGCGGTACTCACTGGCGCGGCTGCTGACCTGCTCTGCGGTGGTGCGCAGGGCCAGCTCTCGCAGCATGTTCAGATTGCCCTTGCGGAAGAAGTTCGCCAGAGCCTGTTCGATTTTTTCCGGGGGGTAGATTTTTCCCTGGCGCAGGCGCGAGCGCAACTCGTCTACAGTGACGTCCACGTTGACGAGCTCGTCGGCTCGCTTGAAGAAGTTGTCGGGGACGGTCTCTCGGATGACGGTGTTTGCCGAGCGGCTGACGGCGTCGTTGAGGGTTTCAAGGTGCTGGATGTTGACCGCCGTCATGACGTTGATTCCGGCTTCGAGCAGGTCCAAGACATCTTCGTAGCGCTTGCGGTTCTTGCTGCCGGGGACGTTGGTGTGGGCCAACTCGTCGACTACGACGGTGTGGGGATGGCGCGCAATGATGGCGTCGAGGTCCATCTCCTTGAGTTCGACGCCATGGTAGGGAATTACGCGCTGAGGCACGATCTCGAGATCGCGGATGCGTGCCTTGGTTTCCTCGCGGGCATGTGGTTCCACGAGACCGATTACGACATCGATGCCGAGTTGATGCTTCATGCGGTGGGCATCGTTGAGCATGTCGTAAGTTTTGCCCACGCCCGCAGCTGCACCGAGGTAGATGCGCAGCTTGGCCGGTTCCGGCTTCTTTTCCAGTGCTATTTCAGCCATGCTTCAGCCCACCTCAACGGGATGCCGGACTTCACCCACAACAGCTACCGGGAGCGTGAATCGAAAAGTGGTTCCGTGGCCCAGCCGGCTTTCGACGGCGATCTGTCCGCCGAGCGACTCGACCAGGCGGCGGACCAGCGCGAGCCCGAGGCCGGTCCCTTTGTCAGAATAGGCATTGAACCTGTCAAAAATGGAACTTAGACGTTCGGCCTCGATGCCGCGGCCAGTGTCTCGCACGGTGAACTGGACAAAGTCGCTGATCTCCTCGGCGGCAAGGAGAATCTCGCCATCCTGCGGCGTGTATCGGATCGCGTTGGAGATGAGGTTGTCGAGGATGGAACGCAGGGCGCGGCGATCGGCGTTGACAAAGGATAGGTCGGCGAAAGCATTGACGTCGAAATGGATGTGCTTTTCCGCGGCCTCGTCGCATACGCGGTCGCGGGCCTCACCGAGGGCTTGCAGCGGGCGCAGGCGTTCGAGTTTGAGTTCACGCTTGCCGGTGTCGAGCTCGGCTACCTCGATCAGGTCGGTCATGAGATCGTTAAGATTTTCGGTCTCGCTCATTGCCGAGGCCACCAGTTCTGCCTGCAAGGGGAGCAAGTCTCCGCCGAAGCCCTGGCCAAGAGCATAGAGTCCGCGGCGCAACTGGAGCAGAGGATCGCGCAGCTTGCGGCTGGCGACGGCGATGAATTGTGTTTTGAAGCGGTCGGTGTCCTGCAAGGTGGTGACGTCTTCGAGCGTGGTGACGGTTCCGAGCAGGCGGCCTTCGGAGTCGCGCATGGGCATGGTGCGGAGACGATAGCTGCGCTCCTGCTTTCCAATGCGCATGGGTAGCATGGCGGCTTCGTCTTCGGCGGCCACGGCCTTTTGCATGGAGACGGCATCTCGGATGGCGCTCAGAATCTTGTCGCCGCCGGGGGTGTTAGCGAGCGCCATGCGGTCACCGGCAGCCTCACCGAGAAGTTCGGCGGCAGCCTGGTTGACCTTGAGTACGTGGCCTTTGCCGTCAGTGACGATGATGGGCTCGAAGATGGATTGGAGGACGGCGTCGGAGAGCTGGAACTCCATTTGGCGGCGGCCAGCTTCAGAGTCGCGCAACTCGCGCAGCCTAACGGCGATGCGGCTGAGTTCGCTGGCGAGTACGCCGAAGTCGTCGCGGCTGCTCCACTCGACACGGTGTTCGAGATTGCCCTGTGCGATGCGATGGGCGTCGCGGGCGAGGGTGCGAATGGGGCTGAGAACGAAGTAGACTGTACCGATCTCAACGAGCAGCGCAGCCAGGACGAAGGCGTAGGCCAGTGTGGACAGCCCGGCTGCTGCCAGGGCGCTGTGCGTGACGGCTACGAGTGCGGCCGTGAGGCAGGCGAGCAGCACACAGCCAAGAACTAATCGCTGGGTAAGGTTGAGCATTGCCCGGTCTCCGTGCCGGTGGAAGGTATCTTAATATCATTCTCGCGGAAATGGCTCGAATGCGCAAAGTGGGGAAGGAGCGAGATCAGGGTATCTGGCAGACAGCGAGGGTTGCGTTGTGCCATCTGCAGAGGAGGCCATCCGGGGGCGGGTCGGAAACCAGAACCCAGTCGACGCCAAATTGTGCTTTCAAACGCTGAAAATCGGCCAGGCTGAAGTTTTTCCAGCCCTGCTGGGCTTGAACCTCGCGGTTCCACTCCGGGCCTAGCTCGGGGACCTGCGTCACTACGGCAGTGTCCTTGATGGCGTCGGCCAACTGGCTCCGCTCGGCGAGTGCGCGGAAGCTGTGATAGTCCTCGCCCTGGGCTGCAAGGTAGCGCGGGTCGAGGGCAAAATAGGCGTCTTCGGGAGTATTGCCTCGAATCCACGCAAAGGCCTGAAGCCACGGATTGTGTGGGGTGCGTCCTGGCCACTCGATATGGTGGCTGCCGCTGAACTCGGCGCGCTGCGCGGCGAACATGGTGCCGTTGAAAAGGAGCAGGAACACAGCCCATCGCCAGACGGAGACTTTCAGCAGATGCTTTCCGATGAGAGCGCCTGCGATTAAAGCGAGGAAGAAATAAACAATGTAGAGATAGCGCATTGGCTGCAAGGGCGTGAGCCTGACCAACGATGGCGAGGAGAGCATGAGCATGGCAACGGCCTGCTGGAAGACACCGTAGGCGAAGACAGCCAGCGCGAAGCGACCGAGCAGGGGGTTTTTCTGCTTGCGAGCCACACGCCAGAGCAGCCAGAAGAGAAAGAGCGGGGCCAATGCGCCGAGCCACTCATACCAGGTCCACTTGTAGAGGAAGAGGTAAGCGCGGGTATTGAGCGCCTTTTGCCATACCGGGTTGGGCGGCTCGAATATCCAGCTGAGGGGGACAACGGCGGCGGCGGTGGATGGGGCCCTGGCGTAGCGGACGGAGCGGAGCCAGACATGGGCGGGCTCGAACAGGGTCATGGTGAGAAAGAAGCAGAAGGAGATGCCCAATGCGGCCATGATTGGATGCACTAGAAAGGCCAGAAGTAACAAGGGCGCGACGAGCCAGCGCCTTCCGTCTAGGATCCATGAAACAGCCAAGAGAACCAGAGCCGTGGCCACAGTGCGCGCGTGCAGATGCTGGTCGACGAGGAAGAGCGCTGTGCCTGCGACGGGCAGGGTAAACATGGCTGCGACCATGGCCACGCCGGCCCAGTGGGCTCGTTCGTCGGCAAACAATTTTCGGGAGATGCTCCAGCAGGCGAAAAGGATAAGGGCAATCGAGGCGAATTGCCAAATCAACTCCGTGATGGCGACCGGGATGCGGGTTAGATTCGCGAAGGCGGAAACCCAATTGTCGAAATAAGATGCCTGGAGCTGAAGGCGGAAGAACTGAGCATCGTGCGGATAGAGAGCGGGATTCAAATCACCTTTGACAGCAGAGAGATAGACGCCGTCATCTTCGATGCCGGGGTGGTATCCCATCACCGCGAAGCCGAGGCTTGTGAAGCCGAGGATGAGGAGAAGGTTAATTGCAGATTTGTATCGTGGCACGTTTGGTCCCGTATACTCTAGCTCAGAATGTCTTCCACGGTTATTGGTCCATCTTACACAATAGACGGAGCGGCGACGGATTCGGTGACGGCGACAGTGAAGATGGGGTCCAGCGCGCATACGCTGGGACTGACAATTCCGACACTGCGCGAGGCCGAAAACCTTCGCGGCCTGCTGGACCATGTGCGATCGGTGCTTGATCCGGTGGGAATTGTTTACGAGATTCTTGTTGTCGATGACGATAGCCGCGATGGAACCGAGGAGATTGTGACTGCGATTTCGCAACAGGATCCGCGCGTGCGGCTGCTGGTGCGGAAGGGGCAGAGGGGTCTTTCAGGGGCGATTCTTCACGGCTGGAAGAATACAAATGCGTCGATTCTAGGCGTGATGGACGCGGATTTGCAGCACCCGCCGGAATTGCTGTCTGCGCTGGTTGCCTCGATCAAAGCCGGACACGACGTGGCGATCGGGAGCCGGTACATAGCTGGGGGCCGGCTGGGGAATTGGAATCCGATCAGAAAGTTGCTCTCCGCGGCGGCGGTGTGGGTGACTTGGCCGATTCAGAAATCGGGAATGTATGCCAAAGATCCTATGTCGGGGTTCTTCCTGGTTCGGCGCGAATGCGTTGAAGGGATTCGATTCCAGCCGAGCGGATTCAAGCTTCTGCTTGAGGTTCTGGTGCGCGGCCGGATTCGGTCGATCGAGGAGATTCCCTTATCGTTTGGGATTCGACAGCGGGGAGCGAGCAAGGCCACTCTGAAGGTCGGCGTGCATTACGGGCGATTGCTGCTGCAACTCTATGCGTACAGACTTGGACTGCGCCGGGACTGAGGGTTCCTTAGAGTGCCGGGAGCAGTATCCGCAGCAAGAGAAACGCGGCGACACCAGCAAAAAACACCAGAGCCATGCGTATGCCGGGTTCGCGATTGACTTCGGGGACGAGATCGGTTGCGCCCACGTAGATGGCGACGCCGGCGGAGATGGGCAATCCGTAGGGCAACCAAGCGGGTACGACTTCGATCACCAGTACTCCGAGGAGCGTGGCGGCGGCCAAGGCTATAGCGGAGTAGAGGGCTGTGGAGCGGCTGCGTCCACTGGCCAGCATGACGGAGGCCATGGTGAAGCCTTCCGGGGCTTTGTGCAGGAAGATGGCGAGAAAGATAAGCCATCCGAGCCAGTTTGACACCACGAAACCGGAACCGATGGCCACGCCGTCAAAAAGGGCATGGACACTGAGGCCGACGAGCACGGCAGTACCGGTTCGCCTGGTGACCAGTCCACCGTGGTGCGTCTCCTCGCCATAGTGGAAGTGAGAGTTGATGGTGTGCTCGAGGAGGTGAACGACGCAGTAGCCGGCCATGATGAGAATGGGCCCCAGGCGCGGGCTCATGCGATAACTTTCGGGCGCCATTTCGAGCAGGGCGACGGACATGAGGAAGCCCGCTCCGATGGCGACGAAATAGCGCAGATAGCGTTCGACGCCTTTTGCACGCACCAGAACCAGGCCGCCGGCCACATCGGCCAGCGCGGCAATGGTGCCGAGGATGAGGGAGATTTTCAGCATCGGCGTCAGCCGCTGTGCCTGATGTGCATGACGTCGCCATCCTGCACGACGTATTCCTTGCCTTCAAGGCGTAGCGTGCCCTTGGATCGCGCGGCTGCTTCAGAACCTGCGGCGAGAAGGTTGTCCCAGCGGATGGTTTCCGCGCGGATGAAGTGGTGCTCGAGGTCGGAGTGGATGGCTCCGGCGGCCTGGGGAGCTTTGGAGCCGAAAGGCACGGTCCAGGCGCGGCACTCGTCTTCGCCCGCGGTGAAGAAGCTGATGAGGCCCTGGAGTTCATAGCTCTTGCGGATGAGGCGGACGAGACCGCTCTCATGCAGGCCATAGCTTCCGAGGAATTCCGCGGCTTCTTCGTCGTCCATCTCGGCGAGTTCGGCTTCGACCTTGCCGCAGATGGCAGTTGCGCCGGCGTTGGGGCGGTGGGCGACTTCTTCGAGTTTGAAGAGGCTTACGGCTGCGTCGAGATCGACGCCGAGCGTGGTGCTTTCGCCGATGTTAAGCGCATACAGGATTGGCTTTTGGGAGAGGAACATGAAGCCCTTGATGAGTTTCTTCTCGTCGTTGGTCATTTCCAGCTCACGAAGAGGCTGCTCCTTTTCGAGAGCTTCCTTGGAACGGATGAGAAGAGCCTGCTCGCGCTCGAGGTCGCTGGTGCGGCCTTTTTTCAGGTCTTTTTCGAGGCGCTCAAGACGCTTTTCGATTTGCGTGAGGTCGCTGACCATGAGGTCGAATTCGACGTTCTTGATGTCGCGCAGGGGATCGATGGGGCCAACGTGGGGAATGGAGTCGTCCTCGAAGGCGCGGAGAACGTGGATGAGTGCGTCCACCTGGCGCAGGCTGGCGAGGAAGGCAGTTTCCTTGAGCGCGTCCTGTCCGATGGCGGCGACGTCGACAAAATCAACGGTGGCGAAGGTGGTTTTCTTGGGCGAGTAGAGGTCGGAGAGCTTTTGGAGGCGTTCGTCGGGCACGCGGGCTACGCCGATGTGCTCCTGGCGGGAGTGTCCGCGGTCTTCGAGCTTGGCCTTGGTGAGGATTTTGAACAGAGATGTTTTGCCTACCTGGGGCAGGCCAATGATGCCGGTTTTCATGATCTTCCTATGGGGCCCTGTGAGGGCGGGATGGGCGCACTTGGGCCTCTACGATGATACAAGAGCAGGGAACAGGGGTCAGGGATCAGGGATCAGAAATGCAAAGAAAATCTGAGTAAGTATTTATAGCAGAGGCGCTACCGGCGTGGTTGCGTTCGCGGCGCTATGCCTTCCGTGTGTGTGACAACGTGGTTGCTTGTTGTCGTTACGCAGTCTCTGCTTTGGCGACCAGCACAACGGTCGCGATGCCGAGGAGCAGGATGGTCTCTTCGATGAACTCGCTGCGGTTGTGGAGTTTGTTGAAGTGAACGGTGATGGGGTCTGAGGGATTCCCAGTGTCGATTGCGCCGCCGGCGGCCATGCGGTCGCGCTCCATGGAGGGAATGATGGCGAATTGGGAGAAGACGGTGAGGGCGACCATGAGCAGGAGGAGCCCCATGGGCGCCAGGACTGCGCGCGGCTTGTAGATGCCCCAGGCCGGCGCGAGAGCGAGCAGGGCGAGAGCAACCATTCCCGAGACAAGTCCCATGCCGTGAAGAATGCGCAACAGGTGGCCGATGATGGTGCCGGCGATATGGGTGTCAGGGCTGAGCGTGGTGAAGGTGATGGCGGCGACGACGGGAAAAAACATCTCCGCGCCGAGCCATACGATGAGCGCGAGATAGAGGAGAGTGCGGAGAAGGGTCTTCAAGTTCAGCCTCTAGCTGCCAGCGCCGAACCGCTAGCTTTGGCGTTGCACTCATTTTACGTCTGCGGCCGCGAGGTTAAGGTTCGCGGCCGCAGAGAGGCGAGAGGCTAGGCGCTGCGCTTCAGGGCGCGCTTAAGGACGGTTTCAAGGGCTGCCTTTACTTCAGCGTATTGCTCGGGAGATAAAGTGCCGGCGATTTTTTCGCTTTCGAGGGCGAAAAGTTCTTCCTTGAGGGCGTTCAGGAGCGCGTTGTTTCTGGCTGCCGGAGACGATGGGGACTTGTAGGCAGTTGCGCTACTGTGCGCGGTGGTGGTGGAGAAGCTTTCTGATTCGGCTGAGTCAGGAAGTGCTCCCGCAGTGGCTGGCTTGCGTAGCAGGAAGCCGGCTGCGGCGGTGAGCAACAAGGCGAGTGCGCCAAGAATCCACCATTTGT
>Ga0307377_10006975_pt1 | contig 11738 bp, 13 predicted proteins | sample TR3MG_FD_202535 | JGI IMG/M metagenome (GOLD analysis project Ga0307377, IMG submission 202535) | Soil microbial communities from Risofladan, Vaasa, Finland - TR-3 | ecosystem: Environmental > Terrestrial > Soil > Coastal area > Acid sulfate soil | place: Finland: Risofladan, Vaasa | collected...
GGCGCCCTATTAATAGAGGCGAGTATTTACAGAAGCTAGATACTACTCTAACTGATGAAGACTGGATTGCCATTATCGCTATGGCAATAAAGAGAGCAAAGTTAGGGGATAGCAGAGCAAGGCAATGGTTGAGTGATTATATTCTGGGCAAAGCAGTGCAAGGGATAGATTTATTCGGGGAAACTACTAGCGAATTAATAATCAGGTATGTAAATGACTGGCGAGATAATACTCCCAAACCCACATAAAGGGCAGAGGATAGTTAGACAGCAAGCTAAGCGGTTTAACTGGGTAGTCGCAGGGCGCAGGTGGAGAAAGACTACTCTAGGCATGGCAATTGGGGTTGAGAAAGCGTTGAAAGGTGAACCATGGTTCTGGGGTGCGCCCACTTATGATCAGGTAAGGATCGGGTGGAATGAGGCAAAATACGCATGTGGAGACAATGCAGAATTCAAAATGAGTACCATGACGGCTACGTTTCCAACAGGCGGGCAGATAATCTATAGGTCTCTGGATGACCCGGATAATGCTCGTGGTCATACATTCAAGGGCGCTATATTTGACGAAGCGGGGAAGATAAAGGAGAATGCGTACTATAACGTGGTTCTGCCTATTCTGGCTAATAATGAGGACTCAGAATTCTGGGGATTAAGTACACCCCATGGCAGGAATTATCTCTGGCGTGAGTTTACAAAGGCTAAAGAGTTGCCGGATTCAATGAGCTGGCAGATACCAACGCTAGGATGCAAGATAGTCGGGGGGCAGCTTATTAGAGAGCCCCATCCACTAGAGAATCCTGACTTTCCGTGGTCGGAAATTGTGCGTTTGTTTGGTGTTATGTCAGAAAGTGAGTTCCGCCAAGAGATATTAGCCGAGTTCTTAGTGGGCGAGGGTGCAGTATTTAGGAACATTAGAGCATGCATGAATGCGCCGCTAAAGCCCAAGAAGCATAAAGGGCATTACATCGTAGCTGGTGTGGACTGGGGCAAACAAAACGACTTCACGACTATTAGTGTTGGCTGCGCCGATTGTAGAGTGGAGATAGCAAGGGACAGATTCAATCAGATTGATTACCACTTCCAGCGCAAGAGATTAGTTGCATTGTGGCAGAAGCATCGCATCAACAAGATATTGGTTGAATTGAATGCTATGGGCGAGCCGAACTTTGAGGAGCTGCAATTAGATGGGCTGCCAGTAGTGGGGTTTAGAACCACAGCATCCAGCAAACCGCCATTGATTACCAACCTGGCACTGGCGTTTGAAAAGGAAGAGTGGCAGTTCCAAGCGGATGAAGTGTGGATATTAGAGCTAGAGGCATACGAACAGCAAGTTAATCCTAAAACTAGCCGCTCCAGTTATTCAGCACCAGAAGGGCTGCATGACGACACTGTGATAGCTAGGGCATTGATGGTGAGTGCTGCCTACCAACCTAGATTCCAGGTGATTGAAGATCCGTTTGATGACATGGTATATGGAGATTATTAGGAGAGATTATGGGGTTATTTGATAAGTTTAGAAATACAGTTAAGACATGGTTGCTTGGGGATGAGGCGTTTATCGGCGTTCAAGAACATGTGGACTTTGTGCAGTTGCGCAGAGATTACCGCAGGGGCATACAGAAGCAACAATTAAAGGTGAAGATAAACCAGGCTGATGATAATGTCTATATGAACTTCATCAAGAAGATAGTGGATTGCTCTGTGTCCTTACTTTTTGGGCGTGGGATTGAATTTGACTTGCCTGGCGGAGACGATGTACAGATAGGCGAAAAGAAAGAGAAAAGAACACCCAAGGAGCAGGAATGGCTGGATACAGTGTGGGAGCTTAACAATAAATCAATCCTGCTGCATAAATGTGCTATGGCTGCATGTGAGAGCGGGACTGGATTTATCAAGATCATTCCAGGGGGCAGAGTTGGCAGGGATGAGACGATATATCCGCGCTTGCAGTTCCAAGACCCGATGCTGGTGATGATGGATACTGAAGAGCGAGATTTTGAAAGTGTCATTAGGTACACAATCCGCTATATCGTAGTTGACAGGATTACAGGAAAAGAGAAAGGCATAAAGCAAGTTATTGAGCTTAGAGAGGATGCTGGCTGGTGGATACTAGACTATGAAAGCACATCAGGCAAGTGGGAATTGATAAATGAGGAAAAGTGGGAGTGGGAGTTTCCACCTCTCATCCATTGGCAGAACTTGCCATCATTAGATACGCCGGAGGGTGAGCCAGACATAACCGATGACATTATTGTATTGCAGGACAGGATTAATTTCAACTGTTCAAACATCAACAAGATATTGCGTTTCCATGCTCACCCATTGAGATATGGGATTGACTTGGGCAAGCCAGACAAAGAAAGTTTAGGTCCTGACCAGATGCTTTTATTTAGTTCGGCCCAGAAATTCAATCAACAAGTAGGTGGTGGTAAGCTGGGCAATCTGGAGATGCAGTCTGACTTAGTGGGCGCAATGGGGTATCTAGGATTGCTCATTCGCACAATCTTCAATAACACTAGGACGGTGGACATATCCAGCATTACAGAGAAGCTAGGGCAATTAACGAACTTCCAGGTTGAAGTTATTTATCAGGATGCGCTTGACAAACTGGCTACCAAGCGTGAGTTATATGGTGATGCTCTACTCGAGCTGAACAGGCGATTGCTAACCATTGGTGGATTTAATGACACAGATCCAGGCGTTATTGTGTGGCCAGAAGTGCTACCAATAGACGAAACCGAGGAAGTCAAGCTATTGGAGTTTGACTTAGGCAACAAGCTAGCCAGTAAGAACACAGTGCAGGTCAAGCGCAAGTATGACCCAGAGCAGGAGAACGAAAAGATAGCACAAGAGCAGGAGCAGGAAGTGTCTCTGGGAGAGGTATTACTGAGGGGTTTTCAAGGCGGAAAATAGTTACTGGAAACGAAAGGCGTAAAGAAGTAAAGTAAAAGCATGAAAACAGTTATCCTTGCGGGAGGTAAGGGTACGAGACTTGGCAAGAATGATAAGCCCAAGCCAATGGTTGAGATAGGCGGGAGGCCTATCCTTGACCACATTATCTTCCATTACAACAAATACGGATATCACGAATTCATCATAGCTGCTGGCTACCAAGGCGAGCAGATAGTCGAGTATTACAAATACAATCGGAACGTGACGGTTATTGATACTGGCTTGGACACGCCTACAGGTGGCAGGATAAAGAAGCTGCGCAATCTGTTAGATAGTACATTCTTCTTGACTTATGGCGATGGTGTTAGTGGGATTAATCTGGCTAGATTGAGGGAGTTCCACGACTATAGCGGCAGGATCGCTACGGTTACAGTTGTTCATCCGCCAGCTAGATTTGGGAATGTAGAGATAGGGCAGGATGATGAAGTGCTGTCCTTCGCAGAGAAAAAGAAAGTTGGTTCGGGCTGGCTAAATGCTGGCTTCTTTGTTATGGAGCCGAATGCGATTAACTTTATGAAAGAAGACAGACCCCTAGAGTCTTTCAGTCTGTCACTTCTTGCTTCCGAACACCAGCTATCAGCTTATCGTTATTATGGCTTCTGGCAGTGTATGGATACCCCCAGAGATGTGGAGTATTTGAATAATTATTATGGAGGTAAAGAATGATAACTATCAAAGAACTATTTAATGCCATTTTGATTTTATTGGCAGCCCTCTCTTGCATTTCAGGGATTATGTGTTTGTGGGCTTTGGTGATGATTGCTAAATATAAAGATAAATATAAATGACATTCTGGCTAGATAGACCTGTATTCATCACTGGTGCTACAGGGCTGGTTGGCTCATGGCTAACAAAGGCATTGTATGAAAGGGGTGCTGATGTGGTTGCGCTGGTGCGGGATTGGCGACCTCAGTCAATGCTAATCCGCAGCAGGTTGCTAGATAAGATAACGGTTGTTAGGGGTGATGTAAGAGATCAAAAACTAATAGAAAGGATATTGGCTGAATATGAAATCAAAACGGTTTTTCATCTGGCTGCTCAGACGATTGTTGGTATTGCCTATAGTAATCCTGTCAATACTTTTGATAATAATATTTATGGTTCAATCGCTATTTGTGATTCTATACGTGCCATTGCTAATTCTACACAGATCATCATTGCATCAAGCGACAAAAGTTATGGCGTATCCAATGTACTACCTTATACTGAAAATACACCACTTCGAGGCACTCATCCATACGAAGTGTCAAAATCTTGTGGGGATTTATTGGCAGATTCCTACCGACACACCTATGGAATGAACATAGCCATTGCCCGCTGTGGAAACATATACGGCGGTGGCGATCTGAACTGGAATCGGATAATACCAGGCACGATCAGAAGTGTGATTAGGGAAATGAGACCATTAATACGCTCAGATGGCAAGATGATTAGAGATTACTTCTATGTTGAGGATGTGGTCAAGGCATACATGCTACTGGCAGAGAAAGAGGCAGTGGGGGCTTATAACTTCTCTAATGAACAACCCATGAGTGTAATTGAAATCGTCTGGAAGATAATAATGATGATGGGCGCGAAATTGGTATATGCCATTCAGAACATAGCGCACAACGAAATAGAGAAGCAGACATTGAGCGCAGAGAAGGCACACAGAGAGCTAGGCTGGTATGCAGAGTTTAGTTTAGACGAAGGGTTGAATAGAACAATTGAATGGTATAGGGAATATTTCAATGATTGACTTCATCCCGGGCAAAACCTGGATACCTACATCTGGTTATATTGTAGGCGACCTAGAGGCGAACAACCTACAGCCAATAGTTGACAATATCCGCAAGGGAATCCTGCCGAAGTATGAACTATGTGCCAAATTTGAAAAGCGATTCGCGAAGGTGGCAGGACAAACATACTGCCACATGGTCAATTCAGGTTCTTCTGCTAATGAGCTTGCTGTTCAGGTATTGATGGCAGAAGAGCTTGGCACATTGCGATTGAAACCAGGAGACGAGATAATAACTACTGCGCTTACATTTCCGACATCACTTGCACCAATCATCAGAGCTGGACTGATTCCTGTGTTTGTTGACGTGGATCTTCCTTATTATGTACCAGTGCGCAGAACTGATTATGATACTGCTGTATTTGCAGTTCACTTATTTGGTAATACCAGCTCACAGATTTTTAGAGGAACACACTGGATTATAGGCGATTGCTGTGATGCTTTAGGAACGGAGAACTTTGACAATTCCTTAGCGTCATTTAGCAACATTTCGACATTCTCATTCTATCCTGCTCATCACATCACAACACTAGAGGGTGGCGCAGTATGCACATCAGACCCAAAGTTTTCTAAACTAATCAAATCATTCCGAGATTGGGGTAGGGATTGCTGGTGTGAACCAGGGCAGAACAATGCCTGTGGTCATCGCTTTGATGGAGAATACGACCACAAATATATCTATTCACATATTGGCTATAACTTCAAGGCTACGGATTTTCAAGCAGCGTTAGGATTGGCACAGTTAGATAGATTAGAGGGATTCATTGAAAAGCGCAAGCATAACTTTGAGAGATTATCAGAAGGATTGAAAGATTGCGACTGGCTGATATTGCCAAAGCCCACGCCATTTAGCGATGTGTCATGGTTCGGCTTTCCCCTAACGATTAGGGAGGATGTTGAAATGAACGCAAGAGATATGCAGATAAAGCTGGCAGAATACAAGATAGATTCACGGCGTATATTTGCAGGGAATATCCTAAAGCAACCAGCATATAAGAACATCAAGCATAGGACAAAAGGAGAACTGCCGAACACCAATTTGATACATGAAAAGGGGTTCTGGATAGGGCTGTATCCAGGAATAACAGACGAAATGATTGATTACATGATTGAAGTGATATGCATACTAAAGACCTAGAATACATCATTAGCTGCACCAGACCGATACTGCGAGAGATGGTTGGGTCAACCGTGATGATCACTGGCGGAACTGGATGGTTCGGGAAGTGGATAACTAAGACATTCAGTTATGCTCGCTGGATGCACGGCTATGAAATTCATTGCTTTTCATTTGGTAGTCAAGAACCAAAATACATCGCAAAAGCCAAGCCTGATTACATTATCCACATGGCGCCTGACGATGGCATTTGTTTATCAGTAATAAAACGGCATAAACCAAAAGCGGTTCTATATACCTCTTCTGGTGCTGCTTACATGAATGGGCACAATGATGAATTGGGAGCGCAGAAGCTAGCCAGCGAAAAGGCACTAACAGAGGTTATGCCGATAAAGATTGCCCGCTGCTTCACTTTCGTTGGGCCCGATATTCAATTCGGCAGGTTTGCGGTTGACACTTTCATTCGGGACGCGCTGGTTGCTGGAGTGATTAATGTAGAGGATGGTTCGCCTTATCGCTCCTATTTATATATGGCGGATTTAGTTATCTGGTTACTGACTATTCTTATAAAGGGCGAGAACATAATATACAACGTGGGTTCAGAGAAGTTGATACAAATACAAGAGTTAGCCGAAATTATAGGCAATAAAATAAAGACAAGCTGGATATTATTGGGATATTCGGGCAATCCACGCGCTTACTATCCCAACACTATCGAGTGCAAGAAGCTGGAGCTGACCGAAACGATAGGGCTATCCGAAGCATTGGATAGAACAATAGAATGGGCAAAAGGTGTTTTATGAGAGAAAACTGTCCGATATGTAAAAGCAAGCCAGCCGATTCATTCAGGATGAACTTTGACATACCTGATGGCTGGACATTACCAAGAGATAATCTAGTCAAGTTCTGCGATAAGTGTGGATTCGTTTGGATGGACAATGAAGCTACGCAGAAAGACTATGATACTTATTACAGGGACCGCTATGGATTTGGGGTAAATAACCATGACAATTACGCCTTGCTTAACTATGTAACCAATATTATCTTTGACTTAGTTAGAAATAAAGATATTAAGATTGCGGATTTCGGTGGTGGTGAGGGCATACTTGTAGGCAAGCTGAAAGAAGTCGGATTTACAGATATTAGTGTGTGGGATGTGGATGATTCAAACCCAGGACCAGGAAGCATTGATTTGGTTATCGCTAATTCAGTTATTGAACACATCTACGATTTGGATGGCATGATGCAGAGATTCAAGAAAGCACTAAAGCCAGATGGTTATGTGTATGGGCAAGTGCCAGAATCATTCTCTTATGCAGACCGAGCATGGCCGCCAATCCTAGATTACAACACGAAACATATAAACCACTTCGGTGTATTCCAGATGGATTTGATGTTCACTAATTATGGCTTTTCTTGCACGCATAGACTTCATTATGAATACGCACCTTTGAATGTGCCGTGCTACATGGCAATTTATCGAAACAATGGAATGGAGGATTTCTTTGAAAAAGTGAAAATGCGCATCATCAACTACACAGATCTAGCAGAACGAAGCATTACACACAAGATACACACACCTGTTGTCATCTGGGGGCTGGGTGATATTGCCTGGCATATTCTAGGACATTCAGAGCATACGGGGCTGGAAATAGCCGAACTAATAGACATTGATCCTGCTTACAAAGGCACAATGATTAATGGTATTCCAGTAAAAGATAAAGTGGAGACCGACTACCCAATATTGATAATGGCACAGGGGCAGAAGCAAGGCATAAAGGACAATATTAAGAAACTGGGATTGAAAAATGAGGTAATAGATATAGATGAGCTTATCGAATAAAGTAGCAATAGTTACAGGGGGCAGAAGGGGCATAGGCAGAGGCATAATGATTGCTTTGAAAGAAGCAGACGCAACAGTTATCAATATTGGAATAGTAAAGCCAGAAGAGCAAATAGCCGATAAGTTTATTTGTAGGGATTTATCTATTCGCGAATGTCGGTTAAATCTCATAGATAACATTGTAAATGGCTTTGGCAGACTTGATATTCTGATTAATAACGCAGGACGGCAGGCATACCATGAAGCAATAGATTACCCGATAGAACAATGGGATTATTCTTTAGAGTTGCTTTTGACTGCGCCTTTTGACCTATCCCAACAAGCAGCCAGCATCATGGCAGTCATGGGCGGGGGCAAGATAGTTAATATCGGCAGCATTGCCAGCTTTCAAGGCGCTAGGAAAATATGCGCATACATCGCCGCTAAACACGCATTGATAGGATTGACTAGAGCATTGGCGGTAGAGTGGGCAAAATACAATATTCTGGTGAACGCCATAGTGCCAGGATTCATTGATACCGACATGCTAAGAAGCCTAGCTGATGACCCGGTAAGAGGCGAACAAGCCAAGAAACGCATACCGCTCAATAGATGGGGAACGCCCGCAGATGTAGCTAATGCCTGCATGTATCTTATATCCCCAGAAGCGGATTACATCACTGGCACTTGCTTGATGGTTGATGGGGGCTGGCTGGCGAGATGAAAATACAGGGTAGACAACTAAGGGAAACAGAGCGACATAACTTATGGGAAGTTGTGCCATTGAAAGCCCCCTGGGTGGTTTATATCGAACCGACCAATCTGTGCAATCTGCGCTGTAAATACTGCCCAACTGGGGATAAAGAATTAACCAAGATGCGACCAAATGGCATGATGAATTGGGAAGTCTACAAGAAAGCCATAGATGACATTTCCCAATTTGGGAAAAAAATAAAACGATTGAACCTCTATAAAGACGGCGAGCCACTGCTAAATAGAGAATTCCCGAACATGGTTAAATATGCTAAAGACATGGGCGTTGCAGAGGAAATATGGGTAAAGACAAATGGGGTGTTGCTTGATCCAAAATACAATGAGCGCCTTGTGAATTGCGGACTAGATATGATAGGCATTTCGGTGTGCCACGTGAACAAAAAGGGATATTTAAATGTTTGTGGCGTGCATATTGATTATGAAATATTCAGGGTAGACATAGCCGATTTGTTTAATCGCCATTTCTGCTATGTGTATGTCAAGATAGCCGACTTCGGATTATCAAAAGAAGAAAAGGAAAAGTTCTATGATGACTTCGAAAGTATATGCGATTACATAGCCATTGAAGGATTGCACGGTTGGAGCATGTCAAGCGTCAAGGATTTCACATTAGGCACAAAAAACACCTTTGACGGCACACCGCTAACCGAAAAGATTGCCTGTCCCTGGACGCTGTACGCCATGACAATCAACTGGAACGGCACAGTTAGTTTGTGCAATGAAGACTGGGCGCATAAAACTATCATAGGGGATATTAAAGAGAAGTCATTGAAAGAAATATGGAATGGCGAAGAAGTATATCAATTCAGGAAGATGCACCTAGAGAATAGACGGCATGAAAACGAAGCCTGCAAAGATTGCTATTATCTGAAAGTGCTACCCGATAATATAGACGAACACAGAGAGGAAATACTTGACAAACTTTCCTAAACGAATGAATGGCTACAACGACCCAAGAACGCTATATCAATCCGAATCAATAATCAAATGGGAACACAACGAATACTTCCCGCCCATAATGGTTGAAATAGATCCTAGTGATAGATGTAATCAAAAATGCCGATTCTGCTATAACCAGTCCAAAGTAGAGAATGTAATGATAAGGGATGATGTTTTGCTTGACTTGCCGAATCAACTAGCTAAAGCAGGGGTAAAGGCGATTCTATATCAGGGTTCAGGCGAACCGCTTATGCACAAGAAATTAGCCGACACAATCATTAATGGACACAGAATGACACTGGTGCAAACCCTGACCACAAATGGGGTGCTCTTCAAACCAGAAATACAGGACAGGATATTAGACAAACTGCATTATATACGATTCAGCGTGTTGGAATCAGACCCGAAGCGTTATTCATTCTTGCATGGTGTTGTGGAGAAGCAATGGCATATGCTAATTAAAAACTTAGAATATGCCATCAATCTAAGGGCAAAACGAAACCTAGACATAGTATTGATGGGCTCAATTTATTTGGAAGAGATTAACTTCCACTATGCCTATGCAATAACAGAATTTTTCAAAGAACTGGGAATGGATTATCTCATCATTCAAGAGGCAGTATATGGCGACTACTCACCAGCAGGAGATAGAAAATATCCATCCGAAAGTTTTACGCCCCGTCAAATTCGGCACATGATATATCTGACCACATCCCTGAATGATGAAAACTTCCATGTGAAAATACGCTTCCCTATTAATGACGATACCTTTCGGTCGGGATTGAATAAAGATACGTTCAAAAATGGATTCTGCCAGGGCATTAAATTCACGGCGGTTATTGGCGGTGATGGCAATGTCTATCCGTGTTGGCGAGCGTGGGGGAATCCAGAAATGTCTTATGGCAGTTTGTATGAGCATACATTTGAGGAGATATGGAAAAGCAATCAAAGGCAGGAGGTTGTTGAGTGGATATTATATAACCCACCAGACGGCAATGAGTGTGTGGTATGCAATAACTGGAAAACGAACACAATATTAGACAAGTATAAAAATTCCACGGCATGGAAGGACTTTTTGATTTGAGAATAAAACAACTGCCCGGGAAAGTATTCTGCACATGGCATAAAGACAACCAGGTATTCGGCAAGATATATAAAGACGGCCAGATATTCCCTGGTAAGGTATGCCCGTTTCTATACCATTCTCTATATCCCTATTTCTTGGGACTTCTATACCATGCCAATATGAACAATATCCATGTGTGCTGCCCAGCGGAAGAGGGCGTTGATTTATATGTAAAAAGAGCGGATTCCAATACCATATTCCGAGCAATACCAGAAAGCTATTGGATTATCTATGCAGAGATAGTGGCAGTTAATGGAGAATGTGATTACAACCATGAAGTAGGTCAAAACATCTTGTTCCCAGATTGCTTCAAAAAGGAATATATGTGTCCTGCCGCTATCAACAATATCTTCCCGTTCCTGGACATAGAAATACCAAAGTGCATTAATCTAAACAAACTGCGCTGCCCTGATTGGAAAGAGGATTTGTATTTTTCATTGGAGGATGAATGAATAACCTTGAAGATAAGATAGTGCAGATTGCCATTCTAATTCATGCACATGCCAGGAAACAAAAAGAATATGAAGCAGCAGATAAGGTAAAACATATTATTGATGAAAGCGGAATAAGGATAGAGTGTTTCCCAAAATGCACGAGATATTACAAAGGGATGAAATTAATTTATGAGGGTTAGCGATTACATCTTCCAAGAATTAGCTAAGCATGTAAAGCATATATTTTTCCTGCCTGGTGGCGGATCAATGTATCTGTGCGATTCACTAGGACACACAGAGGGCATAACGCCAATTAACTGTCTGCATGAGCAAGCGGCCGCATTTGCAGCAGAGGCATATTCGCAGTTTGCAGGGTTGGGCGTGTGTGTGGTTACTTCGGGTCCCGGCGCTACCAACGCCATAACTGGTTGTGCCGCTGCCTGGTGCGATTCTAGACCAGTATTATTTATAAGCGGACAATGCAAATCATCAGATAGAAGTACAGGGCAGAGATGTAAAGGCGTGCAGGAAATAGATATCATCAGCATTGTAAAACCGATAACAAAATTTGCAACAAGAGTACTGGCTCATAACGCCAAAACCATGCTAAAAGAAGCAATAGAGATAGCGCAAACCCCACGACAGGGGCCGGCGTGGCTTGACATTCCTTTAGATGTACAGGGAGCAGAGATATGAAAAGGGTTTTGTATCTTGGCTACGGCGTGATGCAGTACAGAGAATTAGCGTTGAAATACATTGAAGAAATGAATGTACCTGTTCTGTTGACGTGGCGAGCAG
>Ga0307377_10006977_pt1 | contig 11737 bp, 12 predicted proteins | sample TR3MG_FD_202535 | JGI IMG/M metagenome (GOLD analysis project Ga0307377, IMG submission 202535) | Soil microbial communities from Risofladan, Vaasa, Finland - TR-3 | ecosystem: Environmental > Terrestrial > Soil > Coastal area > Acid sulfate soil | place: Finland: Risofladan, Vaasa | collected...
AGCCACGGCCCGGCCTCCGATAAGAGGCGTCTTGCAACGATCTCATCGGCTTGTCGGGCCGGCTCGCTTTCATCTTCCTTGCTTCCCCAATCCGCCCGCGGTATCCTCAAAACCTGCGAAAGACCAGTAAAGAATAACGTTGCAAAAGATTTTACGGTTACTGGGGCTACCCCAACTGATGTTTATTATGAATTGGGAGGCTTTATATCAAGCGGTGGTGGTCTTATCCCTGTTGCGTTTTTGAAAAATAATTATGTTAGTGATCCTGGCTATATATCAGGAGCCTATGACAGAGCAACATTGGGCGTCGGCGCCTATCCGACATCGTGGATTGCGGTTCACAAGATCGCGATAGACCCGGGGACGGGAAACCCCTATATCGGCATCCTGGACGGATCGAACTTCACGATTGCCTCTGGCAACGAGTTCTGGGGGACCGACGAGATCGAGTTCAATGGCATCCTGGGCGACTATGCGCAGATGCCTGCCACGACAACCTCAGGCACACTTCAGATTCCCTCGATCAACATCACGCCGGAGCCGGGGACGCTGGCGCTCCTGGCCGGAGGCGTTCTGGCGCTCCTCGGGCGAAGGCGAAGGCCGGCCGCTCGCTTCTAATGGATTCGCCGCACGGCGGGCTGGAATTCCAGGGCCCGCTCCTAACCGCGCGGAAACGGCCATCGCGTCCCCCGAAGTGCCGGACAAAGGATTCCGCCGATGATACGCCGAATCGTTAGAGCCGCCCTCCTCGGATGCGCAATCGCCGCCTTCTGCCTGAACCTGGCCGCATCGGTTCGCTGGCTCGTCATCAACTTCACCTACGGCAACCGAAAAGGCATTCCCGTGCATCCCGATAAGGCGGTCCTGTTCTTCTCCGTCATCGTCCTTCTCGCCGCGCTGCCATGGCTCAGCAAGTCGCTGCGACAAACTCGTCTCAAGGCGATTGTTATCACAACGATTCTAAATGTCTTGGCCTTCGCTCTCACCGGCGTCCTCTTGCTGATCGGCTGCATCGAATTCATAGGTTGACGGCGAGCTTGAGACTGCGAAAGCAGTTCCAAGTTCCAGATTCAAAGTTCCAAGTGACAGCGCAGCGGATGTTCGCCGCGCGTCATCCCGAGCGCAGTCGAGGGATCTCGCCGTGATGCTTTGCTTCTCTTTCCGGTTTCCGGGTTCCGGTTTCCGGGCTCTTTCTTTACCTATCTTCCCCTCTGCGCTCGGAGTTTACCCGCCTGTGTCCCTGTTCCCTTTGGACCCCCTTGGGGGCGGGCGCTCTCCCCATGTCACGAAAGGGGCCCTTCCCGCAGGGACCTTCGGCCGGGCTGCGGTAAAAACCACCGCCAAATCCACCGACGGCATCACGGATGCGGCGTAATCGCCAGGATCGTGATCTCGCCCGCCCCCGGACCGTAGCACCAGAACACCCGATACGCCCCCGGCGTTCGGTGCTGCGCATACGCCTCGAACACCTTGGCCTTCGGGTCGAAGGGGCTTTCCAACGAATGGTAAGCGTGCGTCTGGAGGCCCGGATGCCGCGGATTCTCCGCCAGGAGCAGGATCGTCTTCCGCACCTGCTTGAAAAGCCCTTCCTGCCGCGACGACTTGGCCTTGCCGCTCCGCCCCCGCGTCCGCCCCGCCCGGTCGGCCGAAGCCTGGAGTTCCTCGTACCGGCGGCGCGCCGTGGGCGTCCATCGGACGGCGGCCATCAGCGATCATCCTCATCGTCTTTCGGCCCGGCCTTCAGATCCGGGGCCTCGGCGAACCGGCCCGCGCGCGCTTCCTCCAGGCCGCTCCGAACCGCCTCCAACGCCTTGGCATTCTTGTATAGCCATGCTTCGCGGGCCGGAACCGCCTCCGCCGGAATGATCTCCAGCGCACCGTCCTCGTGCTCGCGCACGATCACCAGCCGGTTCGCGTAACGCGGACCCAGCGTAATCCGCCCCCGCCCGTCCACCGTCTTGGTCGTCATCGCCCATTCCTCCTCACTGACCATTATTACCCCTATCGGGCAAAAAGGCAAGAGGGAATTATGGAATCTGGGCACCCCCCCTTCCTCAGCCGCTCAGTCATCCCGCCCACCTGGTCGCCCATCCTTCCTCCTCCAGTCCCCAGCCTCCACCCTCGCGCAGCAAATCTCATGCCAATCGCGCCCCAATTCCGGCGCGCTGTGCCATCGCCCCGCGCCGCCCCATTTAAGACGAGGCAAAACGAGGGTCCTGCGGGGCAAAACCGGGGCAAAGCGAGGGCGTTTCGGGGCTCTGCGGGGCACGGCGGGGCACGGACGCCACTGTGCCATCGGAAACGCCGCACGCCGACCGAACGCGTGCCGTTTTGCCGTCCGCCGTTGAATCCGGAATCCGCCCTTCGACCTCGCTCAGGGCGGCCCGAGCATGGTCGAGGGGCCGGAATCCGAAATCCGCAATCGGGCTTCCCGCATTGACCCTCCTCCCCTCCCCGACTATACTCCAAGGCCCAAACCGAGCGGATACCATGGACCCACGCGCGATCCTCCGAAAACCGTTCGACGGCTTTCCTCTCTCCGAAGAGGACGCAGCGGCCCTGCTGCGCCTTCCGAGGGGCCCGGCGCGAAAGCCCGTTTTCGAGGCCGCAGACCGCCTGAATCGCGAAATCAACGATCTGCGGGTTTCCTACATTTTCAACCGCAACATCAACTTCACCAACGCCTGCGAGGCGGCCTGCGGGTTCTGCGCGTACAACGTCCGGCCGGGGTCGCCGGACGAGTTCATCATGAGCCCCGAGGAAGTCGTCCGCCTGGCGGGCAATCCGCCGGGCCTGGACGAGGTTTGCATGGTCGGCGGCTTGAATCCAGCCATCACATTCGATTATCTCCTGGCCCTTTTCGCGGCGGTGCATGAGGCGCACCCGCACATCCACATCCACGCCCTCAGCCCGATGGAAGTGGACTACTATGCCGGGCGGGCAGGCCTCTCGGTCGGCGAGGCGCTGGAGAAACTCCGCCAGGCGGGGTATGGGAGCCTCTGCGGGACAGCCGCGGAGGTCCTGGTGGACGAGGTCCGGCAGGTGATTTGCCCGGGGAAACTTTCGACCGCCCGATGGCTCGAAATCGTCCGCACGGCCCACTCTATGGGCATCCGCAGCACCGCGACGATACTTTTCGGCCACATCGAGCGGCCGGAGCATGTGGCCCGGCACCTGCGGCTCCTGCGGGATTTACAGGCCGAGACGGGCGGGTTCACCGAGTACATCCCCCTGGTCTTCATCCCGTACAATACACCGCTGGGGCGGGACCGCGGCATCACCGAGATGATCCCCAAGGAGGACGCCTTCCTGCACTATGCCGTGGCGAGGCTCTTTTTCGGGCGGCTCCTGCCGAACGTCCAATCCTCCTGGTGCAAACTGGGCCTGGAAGCGGCCACAGAGGCCTTTTCCTGCGGCGTCAACGACCTGGGCGGGACGCTGCTGGCGGAGAATATCACGCGGTCGGCGGGGGGACGGTACGGCCAATCGCTGACCCTGGAGGCGATGGCCGACGCCATCCGCCGGGCCGGACGCGTGCCCGTTCGCCGGGATACGCTCTACCACCATCTCCGGGCGCCCGCCGCCGGCGTAAGGAGATAAGGGGCGTGTCCTACGGACTCCCCGGCAATACTTCCACGGTTGCTCGGCAGAGTGCTTGGGGGTTTGAGGTCAGAAGGCCCCGTCACAGGTGATCGTGACGCCGCTGGAGGCCATTGACTCCTTCCCGATTTTACGGATTCTCTCGGACCACCGGTTCGTCTGGCATGTGAGGCAATGGTCCGCCGTGATGTAGGTTCCCCGTGGCAACATGGCCGCAAGTTTCCGAAGATTGGCCAAACCCTGGTCCCCGGTTCCCAGGGGAACGCGATTGAGGAGAAAGCGGACCTCCATCTGGTTCAATCGCCGATTTGTCTGCTCCACCTCCGAAAAAGTCCAATCGCTGTCGCTGGTGTCGAGAGAAAGATGATGATCTCCTTCGGGTGCCTTGGAAAGGATCGCCCGAATTGCCTCATCGGAGAGATCCGCCTTGGGCAGGTCCGCCAGGGACCACGACCGCGGCGATGCAGCAGGCTTGGCCGCCCCCGCATCGCCGAGCTCCGCCTGGACTCGGTTGGCTGAGCAGCCGCAGGCGCCCAGTAAGAGCGCCAGCCACAGGATCCGAGGCCCCATCATCTTCTCCCAAGGAGAAGGCCGCATCCAGAAAGTAGGTGAAATTGGAGTTCGGCGCGGCCTGACCCGAAGCCCCTATCGGCCCGCCGTCCGGGCGGGCCTGACGTTACGTTACGCCGCATCCTTGTATCTGTCAAGTGCCGACACGCCGTTGACTGTCGACGACTGCGACCGCCACCCGGCCGGCCCCGGCAATCTGCAGGCGCTGGCCCGCCTTCCGCCAGCCCCGCGGCGGACCGGCGGACGAGGTTTGGCCCGCGACTTACGGCAGAACTTCTAGCGAAAGAGTGTTGGCAAAATGTGCCCTTCCGCCTAAACTGGAGGGGCGGAGCTGGAGAGATTCTACCATGATCAAGCGGGCCGCGATAATCGGCGACGGGGCGATGGGGACGCTGAGCGCCCTGCTCTTGGCCCAAAACGGTCGGCGGGTGCGGATGTGGTCGGCGTTTGAGGAGCACGCCCGGGACCTCCGCCGCGAGCGAGAGAACAAGCGGTTCCTGCCGGGGTTCCCCCTGCCGGAGACGCTGGCTGTCTCGACCGACGCGGCGCAAGTCTGCGACGGAGCGGAGGTTGTGGTGATTGCCGTGCCGACGCGGCACCTGCGGGGGGTGCTGGAGCGGGTGCGGGAGGCCCTGCCGGCCGAGGCGCTTTACGTCTCGGTGGTCAAGGGCATCGAGCGGGAGACGCTGCTTCGTCCGAGCGAGGTCTTCCAGGCGGTGGTGGGGGGCAATCGGCGGGTGGTGATCCTCTCGGGCCCGTGCCTGTCGCGCGAGGTGGCGGCGGGTCTGCCGGCGACGGTGGTCGTGGCGTCGCGGAATGCGAAGGACGCCGAGGCCGCCCGCGACGCCTTCTCGACGCCCTACTTCCGCATCTACACGAACGACGACCCCGTGGGCGTGGAGTTGGGCGGGGCGCTGAAGAACATCACGGCCATCGCGGCGGGAATCTGCGACGGGCTGGAACTCGGGTCGAACGCGAAGGCGGCCCTCGTGACGCGGGGCCTGGTGGAGATGACGCGGCTGGGGACGGCACTGGGGGCGCGGGCGGAGACGTTCGCCGGCCTGGCGGGCCTGGGGGACCTCGTGACGACGTGCGTCTCAGGTCTTAGCCGCAACCATCACGTGGGGCAAGAGCTCGGGCGGGGGCGGCGGCTGGACGAGGTGCTGGCGGAAATGGGCCGCGTCGAGGCCGAGGGCGTCGAGACGACGCGGAGCGTCGTGGCCCTGGCGGCCAAATGCGGCGTGGAGATGCCGATTACGCAGGAGGTGCATGCGGTGCTGTTTGAGGGGAAACCGGCGCCGGACGCGCTGGCGGACCTGATGAGCCGGCGTCCGAAGTCCGAGGCGGCGCGCGGGCAAGCTCCGTAGCGGGGGACGGTCTCTGCTACGGGGCGGGAGACGTCGGATGCTCAGCACCGAAGTACCCTTGAGGCCCGTCTGGGAGACGCCCGCCTTCGAGCGGCTGATGGTGTTTGCCGTGATGGGGGTGGCGGCCCTGGGGGCGCTGTTTGTGGTGCTGATTCTGGTGCGGTACTGGATGCAGCGGTCGGCGAAGCGTTCGGGACCGGGCGGGGCGCTCGACCTGGAGCATCTGAGGCGTGAGCGCGACGCCGGCCGCATCACCGAGAACGAGTACGAGGCGATCCGCAACCGAATGGCGGGCACGGGCGCCCCCGCGGCGAGGGGTGAAGGCGGGCGGCCGAGCGGTCCGATAAGTGAAAAGGGCGCCTCCGACGGCGCCGACGCAGGGAGCGAAGGTCATGGCACAAGGTAGCGGCGGGTCGAAAGGTTCCGGCTCCGGGCCGAAGTGCAGTTTCTGCGGTCGCAGCCAGCGGGACACCGGGGCCCTGGTGGAGGGGCGCGGCGGGGCGTTCATCTGCGCCGACTGCGTCCAATTGTGCAACACGGTGGTGATGGAGGAGCGTCGGCGGGTCCGGCCGCGACGGTCCACCCTGGGACGCATCCCCACGCCGCGCGAGATCAAGGACTTCCTGGACCTGTACGTCATCGGCCAGGAGCACGCGAAGAAGGCCGTCTCGGTGGCGGTGCACAATCATTATAAGCGGCTGAGCATGGCCGAGACGGGCGACAACGAGGTCGAGGTGGAAAAGTCGAACGTGCTCCTGATCGGTCCGACGGGGTGCGGGAAGACGCTGATCGCGCGGACGCTGGCCCACATCCTGAACGTGCCGTTCGCCATCGGCGACGCGACAACGCTGACCGAGGCGGGGTACGTGGGCGAGGACGTTGAGAACCTGCTGCTGAAACTGCTGCAGGCGGCGGATTACGACCTGGAGGCCGCTCAGAAGGGAATCATCTACATTGACGAGATTGACAAGATCGGACGGACGATGCAGAACGTCTCGATCACGCGAGACGTTTCGGGCGAAGGCGTCCAACAGGCGCTGCTGAAGATGCTGGAAGGGACGCTCGCGAACGTCCCGCCGCAGGGCGGGCGCAAGCACCCCGAGCAACAGTACATCCAGATCGACACGACACACATCCTGTTCATCTGCGGGGGGACGTTCGACCGGCTGGAGGAGATCATCGCGCGGCGGACGGGGCACTCGATGATCGGGTTCCGGGAGGGCCAGCGCCGGGCGGGGAGCCAGTTGGAACGCCAGCGCGAGGTCCTGCCGCAGGTCATCCCGGAGGACCTGATCGCGTACGGGATGATCCCGGAGATGGTGGGCCGGCTTCCGATCATCACGCCGCTGATGCCGCTGGACGAAGACGCCCTGTGCCGCATCCTCACCGAGCCGAAGAACGCCCTCATCAAGCAGTATCAGAAGTTCTTCGAGATGGAGGAGGCGGAACTGGCGTTCACGGAGGAGGCACTCGGGGAGATCGCGCGGCAGGCCTTGAAGCGGAACACCGGGGCGCGGGCCCTGCGGGCGATCGCCGAGAACCTGATGCTCGACCCGATGTTCGAACTGCCCGGCCGACCGAAAGGCTTCCGCTACACCGTGACGCCGGCGGTGGTCCGCGGCGAGGCGGACCTGCTGGCGGAAGGCAAGCCCCTGCGCGAAAGCGCGTGAGCGTTTGTGGCCGTTCTAAGCGGTGGGATTCACCGCAGAGAGCGCAGAGGGCGCAGAGAACGCAGAGGTAGAGTCAAAGTGACAGACCCAGCCTTTCCCACAAAAGGGGGGAATATGACAACCGGCAAGAAAGTCCTCGTCTGGTGTATTGTGGCGGCCGGCGTATTCGGGATCCCCGTTGGTTCAGGCGTCCTTTACTTGTGCTGGGACGAACCCCCGCCCGACGACTCCGACCTCGATGTTGTGCGCCATGAAATCCCCGACAGCGAGAACGCTCTTAACTACTTCACAGAGGCCGCCGCCAAAGTCTGGGAACCGCAGGACGGCTACAGCGAGGTGTGCGATGAAACCGGCGAACCTCAAACGCAACAGGAATGGTACGAGGCGATGTTAGCAGACGAATGCGTCTGGAACGACGAAGTGGCCGACGAGGTCTTGGCGCGGAATGTCCAAACGTTCGAACGCGTCGAAGAAGGGATGGCCTGCCCCCATTTCCAAGTTACGGAAATGGACGTTGCCACTGAAATGGGAGACGAGAGTTTGTTCGGAATGTTAAGGGTTGTCAACATCCTGCGGCTTCGAACCCGGGCCCTTTACAGAGCCGGCCGGGAAGAACAGGCAGTCAACGAGGCCTTCAAGATCGTCCGGCTTGGCCATCGGATCGAGAACGGGCGAGGCTTCTTTTTTCACGTTACGGTGGGGGGAATGGCAAAGAGCGTTGGCCTGACGCTGTTGCAGCAACTGGCGACGGAGATGAACCTTCAGCCCGAGCGGGCGATGGCACTTGCCACGGAACTAAAAAAGTGCCATCTCGACCGCGATGCGGTTGCTGAGAGTCTGCGGGTTGATTATCAAGTGACGGCAAGGGCCATCGAAGAGACCAAGGCGGAAAAGACCGGTGTCTTTTCGGATCGGGGGTTTCTGGAGAACCCGCCTCCTTTGCTATACCTCAAGGTCCATGAGACCAAACGGCGGTACGCAGAATTCACGCGATTGCAGATTGAAAATCTCTCGAAGCCATATGCGGAGATGGTACGCTTCGAGACACTCGACCAACCGTCCCGACGCGGCCTTTGGGGAAAACTCACTACACCGAACAGCCTCGGAAAAGAATGGCTCTCCAGACTCGACGCGAAGTACCTTCCCAGATGCTGCTGCATGTTCGATGCCGAGGTCGCTGCGACGCGCTTGCTGCTGAGCCTGAAGGCGTACAATGCGAGAGCGGGGCGGCTGCCGGAACGGCTCGACGAACTAGTGCCAGGTTTTCTAGACGCCGTCCCGACGGATCCGTTCGACGGGAAGCCTCTGCGCTACAATGCCGAGAAGAAGGTAATCTACACAGTCGGCGAAGACCTCACCGATTCCGGCGGCACAACCGAGGCCGAGTGGCTCGACAAGAAGCGCCGCGAGCGCGAAGCCCAGGGTGGGGAATGGACCGACGAAGACGAGCGGATTGCCAAAGATGAGATGAGTCTCTGGGAATTTCCCGACCCGAGTTGGGCGATTGAGTTCTGACCGCGCGGCGCTGCAAGGGGGTTACGGAAGCGTTTTCACCCTCACCCCTTCCCTCTCCCATCAAGGGAGAGGGAGATATGAAAAGCAGCGGCCGTCACTCCAGGTCAATCGCCACGGCCTCTTCGTCGCAGTCGGGGAACTTGTGGCACTTGATGCAGTCGGCCCAGATCTTGTGGGGCAGGGTTTCCTTGGCGACGCGCGCAAAGCCCAGGTGCTCGAAAAACTCCGGCGCGGTCGTGAGGGAAAAGACGCGCGTAATCCCCAGCCGCCGCGCCTCCGCCAGGCACGCCTCGACCAGCCGCCGGCCGACGCCGCGGCGCTGAAACTCCGCGACGACGGCGACGGAGCGGATCTCGCCCAGGTTCTCCCACGCGATCTCCAGGGCCGCCGAGCCGACGATTCGGCCTTCGGCCTCGGCCACCTGGAAGTCGCGGAGGCACTCGTAGAGTTCGGCCCGGCTGCGCGGGAGCATGACCTCGGTGTGGCTGAACGCGGTGATGAGGGCGTGGATGGGCTCGATGTCGCCCATGCGGGCCTGGCGGACGGTCGCCTCGGTCCCGGCGCGCCGGGACTTGGAAGCCTTTCGCGTTTTCATGGCGGGCTATCGTAGGCGAGCGCGGGCGGCGGGTCAAGCAAGACCCGCGCGGCGGCGGGCCAGGACAACACGTCGGCGACCTCGAAAAACGCTTCCTTCCGTCCGCAGCCGGCTATAGAGTAGAGTGGGTCGTCTGCGGAAGGAGCGGCTCGTGCTCGAAGAACTCAAAGAACAGGTCTGCTGGGCCAACTGTGAACTTCCCAAGCGGGGCCTCGTGGCCTGGACGAGCGGCAACGTGTGCCAGCGGGACCCGGCGTCGGGCCTGGTGGTCGTCAAGCCTTCGGGCGTCCTCTTTGAGGACCTGCGGCCCGAGATGCTGCCGGTCATGGACCTGGAGGGCAAGGTCGTCGAGGGGGATCTCAAGCCGAGCGTGGACACGGCCACGGCCTTGCTCATCCTCGCGCGCCTGCCGGAGATCCATGCCGTCATCCACACCCACTCGCCCTACGCCACCAGTTTCGCAGCGCTCGGCCAGCCGATCCCGGTGGTGCTGACGGAGCACGGCGATGCGTTCGGCATTCCGATTCCGTGCGGCGGGTACGCGAAGATCGGCGGCACGGAGATCGGCGAAGAGGTCGTGCGGATCCTGCGCGACATCCAGATGCAATGCCCCGTCGTGCTGATGCAGAACCACGGCGTGTTCGGCGTGGGGACGACGGCGCGCGGGGCGCTGAAGGCGGCGGTCGTCGTCGAGGACATCGCCCGGACGGTCCACCTGGCGATGGTGAAAGGCGATCCCATTCCGATCCAGCCGAAGGAGGCCCAGCGGCTGTACGACGTCTATCACACGCGCTACGGCCAGAAGGCCGGCGGAGGGTTTGAGTAGATTTGAGATTTCAGATTGCAGATTGGCGAATTGAAAAGCCACGGCAACAGCAAGCCTATGCAGCGCAGCCGTTCGATCGAAAATCGCAAATCTAAAATCGAAAATTGCTTGCGGAGGTCGCCCATGGCCAAGAACGCGTTCCGCACGGAGAAGGACACGCTCGGCGAGGTGAAGGTCCCGGCCGGGGCGTACTGGGGCGCGCAGACCCAGCGGGCGGTCGAGAATTTTCCCGTCTCGGGGCTGCGGGCGCACCCCGCCCTCGTGCGGGCGCACGTAATGGTCAAACTCGCCGCCGCACGCGCGAACGCCCGTCTAGGGAAACTCGACGCACGGCGCGCCGGGGCCATCGAAAAGGCGTGCCTCGAGGTCCTCGAGGATGGGCGCCTCCTGGACCAGTGGGTCGTGGACGTGTTCCAGGCCGGGGCCGGCACCAGTTTCAACATGAACTCCAACGAAATCCTCGCGAACCGGGCGAACGAAATCCTCGGCGCGCCCCTCGGGTCGTACAAGGAGGTCCACCCGAACGACCACGTCAACATGAGCCAGAGCACAAACGACACGTTCCCGACGGCGATGCAGGTGGCGTGCGTCGCCTTGGGGACCGAGTTATTGGCGGTGCTCGACATGCTGGCGGAGGCGCTGGAGGAGAAGGGGCGCGCGTTCGACGGCATCGTCAAAAGCGGCCGGACGCACCTCCAGGATGCCGTGCCCGTGCGCCTGGGCCAGGAGTTTGCGGCGTATGCCGCGGCGATTCGCCGGGCCGTCGAGAACCTCGACCGGGCGCTGGAAGCCTGCGAGGAACTGCCACTGGGCGGCTCGGCGGTGGGCACCGGCCTGAACACGCACCCGGACTACGCCGCCGCGGCCGCGAAACACTTGGCGCAAATCTCCGGCCTCGACCTCGCACCGGCCGAGGACCTCGTGCACGCGATGCAGTCCATGGCCCCGGTCGCGGGGGTGAGCGCGGCGCTGCGGAACCTCGCGCTGGAACTAGCGCGGATCGCCAACGACCTGCGATTGCTTTCGAGCGGACCGAGGACGGGTTTCGGCGAAATCCGCCTGCCGGCCGTTCAGCCCGGCTCGAGCATCATGCCCGGCAAGGTGAATCCGGTGATGGCGGAGTGCCTCGGCATGGTGGCGATGCAGGTCGTGGGGAACGATACGGCCGTCGCGCTCGCGGTCCAGGCGGGGCAGATGGAACTGAACGTCTTCATGCCCGTGATGGCCCACAACGTCCTGGGGAGTCTGGAGATCCTGAAAAACTTTCTGCCGGTCTTTACCGACCGCTGCATTCGCGGGATCGAGGCGGATGAAGCGCGGTGCCGGGCGTATTTCGAGTCGAGCGTCGGCTTGGCAACGATCCTCAACTCTTCACTCGGCTATGCCAAGGCCGCCGAGATCGCCAAAGAAGCCGCCGCCACAGGCAAGACCCTCCGGGAACTCATCCTCGAAAAAAAGTTGATGACGGAGGAAGACCTAGCGCGGGCGCTCGACCCGAAGCGCGTCACTGAGCCGTGAAGAAAGGCTTGAGGCTTGAGAAGAAGCACAATTCGGCATGACAGCCTGCCGTGCGCTGCGCATGGAATAGGGCAAA
>Ga0307377_10006979_pt1 | contig 11735 bp, 10 predicted proteins | sample TR3MG_FD_202535 | JGI IMG/M metagenome (GOLD analysis project Ga0307377, IMG submission 202535) | Soil microbial communities from Risofladan, Vaasa, Finland - TR-3 | ecosystem: Environmental > Terrestrial > Soil > Coastal area > Acid sulfate soil | place: Finland: Risofladan, Vaasa | collected...
TATTTCAAATATTGATAGGAATATCAATGTGAGTCCGATTGCGAGTACAATCCCCCACATTCCCGTCATAAGATTAAGTGTGATGGCTTTCAGTAGCGCAGGGTAAACCAAGAATGTTGCGAAGAAAATAGAACTAACGTTCCCTAAAAACGAAAATCCCCACAACCACTTATCCAATCCTTTGTTGTTACCCTCGAAATCTTTGGTGTTGATTTTCTTTCTTAATTTGTCATATTTTTTTAAATCCATTTCAATTTTTCTTTCCAATAAATACTAAAAAATATGTTTTATTCAATAGTTAAGGACGATATACCGTTCTCATCTAACTTAACTTGTATCAGATAATCGGGGTTAATTTCAATGAGTTGCTCTACAACCAACACCTTCTTCATGTTCTGTTTGATTAGTTGTAAAATTTCCTTAAACTCGTCAATTGCATTCGGGTCTAACTTACCCATTACTTCGTCCAATAGGAAGATTGATGGTTTGGCCTTCACATTGATTTGATTTAATGCAAACTTCAATACCACACTACTAAAGGTTCGTTCCTTACCACTAGCACCAATACAATCTATAATGGCTTCAGGTCTGTCGTAATACACTAACTTAGGTCTGAGGTCGTCAGGGTCAAGCCATACTTTAAATGGTGCAACACTTAATATGTTCTCCAAAGTCAAGTTGATTTTTGGAATGATGTGGTTACTTAACATTTGTCTCGGAATACCATCACGATGCACACATTTTTTATAAAGTGCCCTCACACTATCTTGATATTCTTGTACCTTAAATTCGGCAATCAACAACTTATTATCTTGAATTGTGGAATCCAACCCTGCAACATTCATTTTCTTCGTCATCACATCTTCCTTCAACTCAGATTCCTGGGTTTGAAGGTCACCCATTCTTTGTTTGGCAATATCAATGCCCTTTTCAATCCTATGATTTTCTTCAATATGTTTAAGACTATTTTCGTGACTCGTAATTTTTTGTTTCAAGATACCAATCTTCAATTCTTCATTCTGAACCTTTGTCGGAACCAAATCCAATTCGTCTTGAAGTTTGTTGCGTCTCTCCACATCGTTCTTTTCGTTGGTGAGAACACCGATATCTTTCAACACGTCTTCCATTTCTAAATCAAGGCCGACAATTTCTTCATTGATTTTAACCACGTTATCATCACATTTCTTAATTGCTGGTTTCCAATCAGTATCGATATCATGTTGACGTTCACCGATTAGTTTCACGATTTTCTGCATCTCAGCTTCTTTCAGCTTGACGGTTTTGGTGATATGGTCTTGATGCTCTTTCTTATCAATAAGCTGCCCACACTCTGGGCAATTCTTACTGTTTTTTAAGTTAATTGCTTCTTGTTTTAATTTCCCACCGTCACGCTTTAATGTGAAAATCTCACCATTAAGAAGTTCTATTCTGTGTTGGAAATCAGCTTTGGTTCTTTCCTCTTCTTTAATAGCCATGCGCTTCTCATAAACCTTTTGTTTGTGTTCATCACGCTTGCTTATGAGTTGATTTAGCTTATCTTCGTCATAACTCTCTCGTAACTCTCCAATACTTTGACGTAGAACCATCTCACGTGCCCGTATTTCAACGATTCCCTTTTGGTGGTCGCTTATCTCTTCTCGTGCCACATCTACGTCTAGATTGTAGATTTCGGGGTCTATCTTGTATAGCTTCTTGGTGAGGGTTTCAATATAATCACGACCAGTTTCAATCCCCTTTTGAACTTCAGGAATTTTCACGGTTTCAATTTCATTGATTTCAACTTGAAGGTCTTTAATTTGTTGTGTATAAACCGCATTCTGATTTGTGGTGAATTCCACGTTACAAGTTACACGTGTTTTCTCACTAAGACGCTTTTGATATGCTTTGAGTCCTTCGAGTTTCTTATCGAAAATATCCAATCCACTGTCATAAAGTAGGGAATCGATGAAAACAGCCATATCGTTTGATAGGTTTTGATTCAGGGTGTCTGAAGTCGTCATTACGATTCTCATGAAATTATCATATGTTCCAACAATTGCTTCGAGTTTCTTTTGGGTCTTTACACGCCTGTCACCATCAAGTTTCTCCAAAGCATTTTCATCGGTCATTTCTTCATCAGGGTTGGATAGAATGTAATAACTCATGGTGGTTGGAGCACCAGTAATCGTACCATCACGCTTGGTTTCAATTTTGGTCTCTTTCTTAATTCCGAAATACTCACCATTGGCTTCCAACACCATATATGCATCGCAAGACTTGGCATCGTTCCTATTATTAACGAAACGCTTATCACCAAATTTCATACGATTCTCGGTTTCCAACGTTTTTCCGAACAACAGATATGAGATGAGTTTCATGATGGTGGTTTTTCCTGCGGTGTTAGCTCCATTTATTTGGAAAATCCCATCCATCTTACGCCAATCAATATCGAGTTTCTCATAGGACATAAAGTTGGTTCCACCGAACTTTATCACGTCCCATTCAATATTTTGGTCTTCGGGTATATCAATTTCGGCAAGAATCTCTTCATCCAATGCAATAACATCCCTAATTAATTGCTCATCAGTACCAATTTTTTCCAAATACTCTTTGAATATCTCCTGTTGAACTGCTTCATCAGTCACGTTTTCCAATGTAATGTTTTCATTGACCTCAACAGTATCGTCTTCAATGAACTCATTCTTATGTAATACCGTGACGTTTTTGTATTTGGATTTGATGTATTCACTCACAAGTCTTTCATTCTCCTTTGTGCGTGTTTGTGGTAATGTGCCCCAAACAAACCTAACCTTCATAGAATTGGTTGGATGTTCAATTTCGAAATCCAGGTCATCGAAGTCAGTATATGGTGTGACTTTAATATTATGGTGACTGTAATCGTTTGGAATTCTGACCTCAATACATGGACTACCATCGGTAATATTCCAAAGCAAATAACCGTGAAACGCACCATCACCTTCAGTAATGTCTTGTTCTATCAATGACCCACAATAGGCTTTGGTATCACCGAAATATTGTTTTCTGTGAATATCTCCAAAGAAAGACAGGTCACCTTTGAAGTCAGATTTCTTGTAGTAGGACTTTGATTTCATTTCGAAATCCGTGGTTGACATGCAACCTGAAATCGGGTCGTGGAAAAGGTCGATAGTGAAATACTTTTCTTCGTCCGTTAATAGGTTCTTGTTGGCATTAAGAATTTGTTTTCCTTCTTTCTTACGCCAAGGATTGTTATTCTTTTCTCCGTGATGCCAAACTGCCCACGTCACGTTCTCATCTTCATAGAACCCAGTCTTATCGTAATAGATGATATCTGCACCTTCACAGGTTTCGACAATGGCTCTGATACTGTCAACACGTTTCAAGTTCTTCTTACGGCAATCATGATTACCCCTAGTGATTCGTACTGGTGCAATATCAGCTAAATCAATCAATAATGAGTGTGCCATGATTAACTGCTCACCTTGAAGGTCAAGATAGTCATGAACTAAGTCACCAACAATTACAATTCTGTCGGGTTTTTCTTTCTTAAGTGAGGCAATGAGTTTCTTAAAAACTTCTTGATATTCTTCGTTCCTTGTAGGTGTTTTACGTATATGAATATCTGCGAGATGCGCTATTGTTTTAATCATTCAAAAATTTTTTACAAATATATCCAAAACCCCCGTCAATTGCAAGGATTTTTAGAAATTGTCAGAATGACATATAAACAAATTTGTTTATGACAATATGTCAGAATATTTCCTATGGCACGTTATTCGTAATACATGTGGAAAATAACATTATTTAAAATAAATTTAATAACTATGACAACATTAATGAAATACTCAAAACCTCAGAATGGAATGATTAATCTTTTCGACAGATTTTTTGATGACGACATATTTAATTGGAACCTGGATTTACCAGCAACTACAATTTCCCCTAATCACGACATCATCGAAAAAGATAACGAATATCTAGTAGATTTTGCTCTTGCAGGATTCAAAAGAGAAGATGTAAGGCTCAATGTTGAAGATAATATATTGACCGTTGAAGGTGAACGTAAGGTAAATGAAGACACCAAATACAATCGTAAGGGTACTTTCTATGGTCAGTTTAAAAAATCCTTCACTCTTCCCGATAACGTGAATTCAGAAAATATAGATGCTTCCTTCCGTGATGGAATACTTTCAGTTATAATCCCAAAAGACGAGAAAGCGAAGTTAAGTAAAACAATTGAAATTAAGTAAGTATTAAAAGTCCAAAATGAAGAAGGGGTCGCAATTTGCGACCTCTTTTTTTATTCCATAATATCAGGATTATTCTTTTTCAATTTAGTTTTTATGTAATTCACTCTGTTACTAATTGTGTTACTTGAAACATTAAATTCACTTCCTATTTCATTATAGTTGTAACCCTGCATGTATTTCATGTCAAGCAATGTATAGTCTTGGGGTGTTATTTGGTCCACTATCATATTGATTGAGCTACAATTTTCAAACTCATAATCAGCACTACAACCATTACTTGTAAACGAACTGCCCTCAAGGAGTGCTGCCGTGTTTGAAGTCGTGTAGCTGCCATTACCATTATCACTAATATCAATCGTATTGGTTGAGTAGGAAATTACGCAGTTCGTATTGCTACCAGTAAGGGTTATGGCATTGTTTCTCCACTTATCGACCATGTGGTTCTTGGCGATACTGAAAACCCACGACCTGAATTTTGATTTGGTCTTATCGTAACTATTTAAATTCATGAACACCTTAATCATGATTTCTGCGACATCATCATCTAGGTCATAACATACCGAATATTTCTTTTTTAGGAAGTTTCTTACGCTTTTCTTATATTTCTCATATAGAATTTCTTGAGCTTGCGGATTTCCACTCAAAGTATTTTGAATAAGTTCCATGTCTTCCAGCACCTTTTCCATCATATGGTTTCTGTAACTTTTGAATAAAGTAATCTTCAACTATTAAACCCCTTGCAGTATAAAGTGCATTAAGCACCGCCTCATGACCTGAATTTCTTCTCAATTCATCAAGGTCTTCATCGGTAGGGAGTTTAACAATCTTTACCCTCTCTTCACACCCAACATAAATAGTAGATAATGTATAATATAACTCAACACTATTTTTGAAGGCATCAGGGTCTAATAAAACAACAACATCAGGTTTCAATTCTTTCAGTTTCAGAAACAATGTGGTAGAGAGTGTTTTTCCCAACATCGGTATTGTGTTGACAGGGAAACTCAACATCTCAAACGCACCTTCACTAAGATATACAGTAGAGTCCCAATTTACGAGACCCTCATTAAAAATAATTACATCCTTATCCGCATACGGATTAAGATATGGTAACTTCTTTCTAATTTTCTTATCATTCCCATAATACCTACCAACAAAATAGTTGGGTTCACCATTTTTATCAAATGAGGGAATGATTATTCTTTTAGAATACTTTCCAGTAGTACAAAAACCAAGCCGATATCTTAATATGACATCTCTTGTCAGCTTTCTTTCATTAATAAGATAATTATATGCTTCGAAATGTTCAGGATTGGTAGCTTGCATTTGTGAGAAACTAATCATTTCATCGGGCAACCTAACTTGAACTAATTCTTTTTCTTCATCAAATATTTGGTCTTCAAAAACTCCCGCATATGATTTATACATATCACGGTCAACACTTGACCCAAAGATACCAATAAGTTTACCCAATGACCCACTAAACTTGGGTTCATCACATTTCCAACATCTAAATTTTCGTTTGGCTGTGTTGATTTCTAGGTTATATTTGCCATCGGGATGACTTAGACCATCACGCTCCTGACAACGAGGACAATTGACCTGCAATTGTTCGCCTTGCAAGTAACCCTGCACATCCCCGAAGATATTTTGAAGGATTGAATGAAATTCTTGGCCTCTTATCATGTGACAAATATATAAAAAAATTGCACCAAAACAAAGGTTTTAGTGCAATTCAGTCATGTGTAAATATATTATTATCTAAATCTCTTCATTGGGGCCAAGAATGGGAAGAATACAATCATCCTATTCAAAAATCTAACTGGGAATATTTTTAATATAGGTTCACCCGTCTGTGGATTAATACCTCTATTAATTAACTGAGTCTGTAGTTCATCAAATAACTTAACCACAGCAGCCTTTACTTCAGCATCATCACCTGTTGGTTGTGGCACACCTGCCCTAAGTTGGTCATTTTCAATCTTAATCACCTCATTTTCAGCAGCCAATGCCTTATTTTTCTCAGTAAGTAATGTTAGTTGCTCTTCAAGCCATTCAACACCTTTTGGTTCTTCAGTTGTTGGGGTTTCATCGAGTTCTAAAAGGTCATCCTTCTTTTCGAGAGTGGTAATCGGAGAATCTTCAAGAAGTTTTTTAACTGTGTCTTTCGCCTTCTGGTCTCTGATTTCTTCAGGAGTCAATTCAGGTTCCACCTTTTTTACTGGTGCTTTCCTTTTTCTTGCTGCGGGTTTTTTTGCAGCAGGTTTTTTAGCCGTGGCACTGCCACTCTTTGCTAAACCAATTACATCATTTGTTTTTGCCATAATATTATAATATTAGATTTGTATTTAAATGCGCAACCAAACCGAATTCGTGATTCCAAACAAAACCATCTGCTGCTTTTGTTGAGCCAACATATCCTTTTTTGTGATGCCATTCCTCAGTACCTGTTAAACTTGATAGGTATCTGATTGTAACCCCCAAGTCTTCGTTTAGAGGTCTTGATTTATTTATTTCGTACTTAACGGTTCTCTTCCTATGAATATGACCGAGATGCCATTCGTGAAATTTAGTGTCACTCCAATGAGGTTTTGATTCAATATCTGTTGCCATTAACAACGGAAGACTTGCTTCCTTCTCTTCACTCCCATGAGTAAATCCAAGTAAGAGATTACCATAAGGATAATATTTCCTTGGTGATGCGTGATTGTTTATGTCCACGAAAGGGTCGTTATTAAACCATGCCTCCAAGTAACTACCCATATAATAACTACGTTCAAAGTCGTGATTACCAGGGATAACCAACACGTCAACAGGAACTCCTGTTTGCTTCAACATATTAATTGCATCAACCAATAAACGTACACCAACACTAAATGTTTTCTGCCATCTCAGGTCTTCGTCTTGTGGTGTGCCCTTAGTTGTTGTGTTTTCCATTGTATCGCTATTGAAGAAATCGTTTCCAACGGGGAAGAGTATTCTTTCGTAGTTGAATCCACTTGCGTTTTTCAGAAGTTTTTCGATGGAACTCAGGAATCTTTTACGAGCTATTTTAACATCGTAGTTCTCAAAGGTCTCACCGCCCCACGCCAATTTACCAATGTGTAGGTCAAAAATACTGATTTCTAAGAGATTCTTTTCTTTCTTATCGAGAGGTCTTTCAGGTGTCCAATCATAAACGGGTGGTTCGTAGTCCTTAACCATTTCGTGAAAGAGTTCACCAATGGCTCTTTCTCTCACAACTTGAATGTCACGCTCTAAACGTGCTTTAACCTGCCAATTCTGATAGGTTCTAGGAACCCACTCTCCGTATTCCAAGACTTTCATTGTAACATCCCACTTATTAACGATGTGAGAAGTTACTTTCCATACATCACTATCAACATCTGCTACACTAAGTAATTGTTTGAGAGTATGTACATGGTCTTCGGGATAGTTGTCACCACCAACCCATTCTAAATCGGCCTCATTGCCGTTTTGCTTAAAACTCTGACGGTTCCCTGCTTTTGGAAGGTCTTTGGGTTTGTTTGGTTCAGAAACAACTGTAATACCTGCTTGTTTTTCAGGTTTGGTTGCTCCACCAAATTCTTTCATATCAACGTAGTTTTGATAGAATTTTTGAAATTTGTTGTAAAGTGCGATGCTCAATTCACCTACTTCAAATTTCTGACGAACCATTGCTTTGATGTTCTTAACATAAGTGTCGGAAAATCCACATTTTACTGATGCTTCTTTTGCCGACACTTGGTTCTTCATTGCGTATTCAATGATTTCGATTGCATTATCTATTCTCTGTTCAATTGATTTACTTCGTTCTTTTGCCATTGTATATATGTTAGATTAAGTTATTCAGATAATTTTGTCAAAACTATAACAAAAATATCAAAAACACAAGGTTTTATATAAATACATTGCCGTTTTTTTTCAATATGTTAATAGATTCCTCGATTTGCTTACAATCCGTAAGAAAGCTAACATCCTCTTTTATTGACAAATCAAACCATTCACCTTCTTTTTTTAAATAAGAATAGCGTCTCTGTAATGCACGCTCCACTTGGTGAGCATGCTCTGATTGGAAGGATTCGATTAATTTTAATTCCGAAGAGTTTCCAGTTTGTAATTGTTTTACTCTTTTCTTGGGGTGCTTAGATACTCCAATTTTATAGTAACCGTCTTCTTGTGATTGAATTAAATATATATATTTCATTTGATAACACCCAATTGCTTTAGTCCTGCAAAGCCAACAGCATAACTATCACTCATGTCGAAACACATGGGTTTGGGTTCATCGCTATTCCTTTTATAGAACCATTCAATTTGGGGTTCCAATTTACAAACTTTTTTCCAGATATACAACTTCTTTTCTTTTCTGTATTCTGGTGGGAAACTCAATGTCTCCTTTTTAACACCTTTAGGGTACGTAACAGTCACTAATTCAGGACAAAATAGTTTACGGCTTTCGTAAACACTGATTTTAATCGGATATAGTCCGAAGATAGTTGATAGAATATATCTACAAATGCCATTAAACCCATATAGTAACGAAACTGTGTTGGCGTTATTGCTACCACCAAGCGGTTCTTCAACAACAATGTGGGTGATTTCACCGTTCAATTCGTGTAAAACACGGTCTTTATATTCGAGAACATACTTTTTGAATATCTCGGCCTTATATAAGTCCCTGTTTTCAACGGGAGTATTTTTATCGGATTTCAATTCAAGGTGTTTTAACTCAATAAGTTTACCTTTATTAGTCCATAACGCCATGCCGATGTTGGTGGTGCTGATATCTAATGACCAGATGTATTTCTCCATAACTTATAAATATCTGTGTGGGGTGTTAGTCTTAGTTTCCTCAATCAAATCTTGAGTTTTTTTGGGGTCGGTCAGATATAGGAAAATCAGGTCTTCAATAACTCCACCGATTTTTAAACTTTTACCTTTACACAACATTTTAAACCTACTATGTAACCTACCATCAATGATGACAGATTTTGGTTTTACTGTTGTAGGCACTTCTATATTATTCATATCTCTTATAAATTTATAATAAATACTAAGAAACTATAAAAAATTATAGATTTTTATGATTAAAGTGAAAAATAGTTGAAATTTAGAAGTCCAATGCGAAAACAACTGTCCTGGCAATCGTTGGGTCTTTGGCTACGGGGTCGTTTAATTTACCGATTGCAACAAGTTGTTTATTGCTGTCGTATATTCCAACTTCACTAATATAAACAGCTTCACCCTCATACCAAGTTTTATTGGTTGTTGAATTAAATTGATTTAATGGTAGGTTAATGCTTATATCGGTTGTATATACATCGGCTTTAATTTCCGTTGCAACATTACCGAAGAAATATGTTGCCTCACCGAAAGCCAACTTATCCTCAGTTGATGGGTAACTAAGATATTCCAAATTATATGGTAAAAATACTGCTGCATTCATGTATTGAAGAAGCGATATTTTAAACACCACGCTCGTAAGACTAGCTGGTGTTAATACAAATGTACTTCCACTACTATAACCAGTTACTTGGTTTGTGACATCAAGTTGTTTCCACATATCTGAATAAGGTACTACCTCGTCATAACTGTTGAAAGGGGAGTTACTAACAACCTGCACCAACGCATGTATTCTATTTGCTGTATATCCTGTTCCATCATTATAAGTTGATGCCAAAAATTTAAACTGATTTGGGTCTGGGAAATTTAAACTGATTTCCTGAATATATGGGTCACTTCCACCCAAATCAATTTTCTTGATATAGTTGCAATGTATTGCCTGACTGTAGCTGCCATCAGTAATTCCTGTTGGGAGTAAAACGTATGATATGAATGCCGTGTTTCCGCTCATTTTAATTTATTTAATCTTCATCAATATGTGCTTTATAATAATAACTAGTGCTACGAGTTTGACCAGATGCTGCTGGACCAGCACCTGCACAAAAATATGTGGCATATAAATTACTTTCATTATAATTATGTTCACAAGCAAATTTAACACTTGTTGATATATCAACACCACATATACAAGTATATGAATTAAAGAATGGTATTAGTCTACAGGTTGTAATCCTATAATTAGTGTCTTCAACACCAATTAATGATTTCTGTCCTGTAAATGGTATCCAACCACCAGATGTACTATGGCAGTATTCAGTACATGCAACACAGAAAGTGGTTCCCCATGAACCAGAAATTGTTGGTTGATTCCAAGTAACCGAAATGCCTGTTGGGGGTGCTGGACATGGTGGTGGGATGGCTCCAATAGTCGCACTATAGTTGGGGAGCGTCCACGACCTATTTGATTTATAACTCATTGCAAAAAGCAATTCTTGGTCTTCGATTACGAATATTTTTAAGTCGGGGAACATTTTTCCAACCACAAAACCATATGGGTCGGCTAAATCGTAGTAATAAATATTGAGTCCTGTTAATAGTTGTTGTCCACCTATTGGTGATAGTGTAGTTCCAAGTGTTGGTGTGGGTGAATTATGCCACATTATTGTTGGAATATCAAGGGTTGCTGTATCAGGGATAAATCCTTCGCCATATACGTTAGCAGGACTGCTATTGGTGTAATGAATCACCCCTAATTTCTTTATTGTCGGTGCTTGATTTTGAATATACGACACAAATCCACCAAATGTCTTATCTTTAAAATCTGTATATTTTGTATCACCAGACTGTACGCCTGCAATTTCTTCAGTAAAAATAATTGACATGTTCCAATACGGAAAAACAATAGTTGGACACTGACTATTTTCGAGGAAACTCAATACGCTTTCATCAAGATAGTCTGTGGGACTCATGTTGAGAATTGTGTCTCCACTGAATGTGATTTCATTATAATAAATCATTGCACCAGCATAAACACTCAATCCACCACTGAAATCGGGGATAGCTCTATCAACACCAACAGTCACACTTCCACTTGCTAACGAACCACTTGTAATCCCCGTAATTCTGTAAAACAAATGTGGTGTTGGATTGCTAGTGTTTATTGTGAAACCCGTTGTATGAACATCCTTAGTCCATTTAATAAACAATAAGTCACCAACAGCAGGTTCTTCGCCACTAGTACCATATCCTGGTGCTTTTAATAATGTAATGCTTGTCCCACCTGCAACCCCACTCATATTAACCATAGCATCAGGTTGTTTCACGTGATTGGCATCTATAATATATTCTGTGTTATTGTTGGTGAAGAAACCCAATGATTCAACACTATTTTCAACTTGATATGCTGCTGATGGCACATTGGTGAGTTCATTATATGGGTCACCACTTACATTTCTTGCAATAAATGATATTAAATCAGGATTTTTATCGGCAGGTCTTAAAATTGTTGAGTTGAAAGCAGTATATTCAGTATCACCACCATCAACAATGGCCTTATTGAACTCGTAATCAATTTCGCTATCCCCAAGTGCATAGTATTTAAAATCCAACTGACCACTAGATAGTAATTCTCTACCTTTTGAGGTCAATTTGATGTTCATT
>Ga0307377_10006980_pt1 | contig 11735 bp, 21 predicted proteins | sample TR3MG_FD_202535 | JGI IMG/M metagenome (GOLD analysis project Ga0307377, IMG submission 202535) | Soil microbial communities from Risofladan, Vaasa, Finland - TR-3 | ecosystem: Environmental > Terrestrial > Soil > Coastal area > Acid sulfate soil | place: Finland: Risofladan, Vaasa | collected...
CAGCGAGGATAATCCTGTCTTTCCTTCTGTTCATGGCGTTCTTGGCAACTGTCTGGTATGGCCCTTTCGGATCAATAAGCAACCGTCCGGCATCCGCCCTGTCGAGCAACGTAGCCCAGACATATGGCTGTGCCGTTGATCTGCGTCTGGAATGATCGGGTTCAATGTTAGGGGTATCTGAATGGCGCCCAGGTAATTCAATCGCTTCGGTAGCGCCAAGCCTCTCCCAGTAAAGGTATTCCCCTTCTAATTTGAGGGGGGGGATAGTCGTGCCTTCCAAGCGAGAATCCGCTTGCTGGCACAATATCCGCATGGTATTCTGATATTGCTGCACGAATGCAGTTTCAATTGTTTCTGGCATCTGAGTTCTCCTTCAATTAAAACAAAATCAATGTCTTATCGAAGATTACCCAGACACCTGGATCTTCATCACTCGTAACGTGAGTTCTTGCGGCTTATCTTTCTAAGCTGTCAAAGTGGATTCCGATTAATCGGAACTTCCCACTATTAAACTATCTACCAGTGGATAACTTGAGGTCTGATTGTCTCTCTGAATGTCCTCGTCAATTCAAGAAAGTTCCCCTCATCCATCCATCCGGTTACTATCTTAGGCCCTGCTGTTTCTCCATTCTCCATCTTTTTCGGTCTTCCAAATGGGCCTTTTTGTTTCAGTTTTATAACGACATCATAACCGATAAATCTCATGCCTTCTAAATTTCTAACGACATTCCTTTTGGCTTCTACAAGATCAATAAAGTCATCGGATTTGATGTCTTTAAATTTTATTTCATTTTCAATTTCCGGCTTTTCAGGCTCAGGTCTGGGAACCACTTTTGGCTTTAAAGGAGGCAGTCCCTTTTCAGCTCTATCCCAATTAGCTTGTGTCATAGCTTCTTTCATCATGGCTATTTACCTCCTAACTGAATATATTGCTGTTGGAGCTTCGTATATTCATCCACCGCCTCGTTATGCTGCCTGTGACTCAAATCATTCAGTGGGGATTTCGGATCGTTCATCATAGCATCAATTTTCGCCTTTACCTGTTCTTTCCCGACTATCCCAGTAAGGCTTCCGGTTGCGAGTGCTTCCTCAAGTAAAGGTTCTCCAATCTCAGCAAATGCCATGACAAGTTTTTTTCCAATAGCCGGAGATAATTGACTAATAATAGTGTCACCTTCTGTTCCGAGATACTTTGCTACTGCCCTACGTGCGGCTTCCATCTTGCGCTGATAGAGTCCTCCGAATTCGATTATCATTGTCTGTTTCATTTTTTCAAATTCGGCCTGTTCCGCCCTGTCCTGATCTTCCTGATAATTGATATACCAGTCAAATAATCCTTGAGCCTGTGAAGGTGGAATGCCCATCTTATGAGCAGCCTGTTTGAATCCGGTAATTAGAGGCTCATTCGGTTCAAACCCTTCTATTTGAGGCAACTTGATTTCATACTTCTCAGGAGATTCTGGTATAGTTTCAAGAATACCCCCCTCTCTCAGCTTACCAAGAATATCATTGACCGCCCTTTCCCTGTCTTCCGGTTTTGCGTCCTTGCCTGGAAGTCTAAGAGAGTTACCAATCATCTTCTGTGCTTCGACATAGGATTTGGTAAGGGCCTCACCTGGCTTTTCAGCAGCAAAGATAGGATCGAGTGATTTCTCTTTACCGAGATCGCCTAATGAGGTTCTGAAACCGCCCCAGTCGATAGTTATAGGTTGTGCTTCTCCTTGACCTTGACCTTCTCCTTCACCCTGGCCCTGGCCTTCTCCTTGATCTTGTGCAGATCCGGCCCCTTCTCCTGAAGCGCCCTGATTGCCTGCTAATTCATCTGGCATAAATACCTCCTTTAATTAAAGTTCCGCTTCTTCATCATTCGTTGCTATTAAGTTTCCGGCATGATCGTAAAACTCATAAATACCTGGAAATAATTTGCCCCTTCTCACATCCAATGAGTGAATACCTGTTGTAAAAATTCTGTCATAATATTCATACCGTAAGGCTATGTCCTCTGAATCAAAATAAAGCGTTCCTCTTGGTATATGTGGAAGTCCAACTCTTTTAATTTTCCTGAGTGAGTCCTCCATTATATTCATATCTGAGCGGAGCATGACTAATTACTGGCTAAAAGACTTCCTGCTTCATCATAGTATTGATATTTCCCATCGTTTAGAGCGGCTTTCCGATACACTGGAAGGCTTAAAACGGTTCCCACCAAAACTCCGTCTGCTTCATATAAGACAAGATCAGCAGAATCCATATATACCTTGCCTCTGGGAGTCTGACTGTTTGCTACCTTTCCCAGCCCTGCGGCCATGAGAATGTTTCTATCTGTTCTAAGCATTTTTACCTCCTTTTACCAAACTCCAATAAATATAAGATTGTCGGCTTCATCGAAATATCCACAAACACCGTTCTCTTCTCCTAAATCTGTGGCCCCCCGATATACAGGAATACTGAGAGCCGTTCCGATAAGCTGGCCATCGTGTTTGTTAGCTATTAAATCAGCGGATTCCATTAAAATCTTTCCTCTCGGTTTTATTCCTATTAAATATTGATATTCAGGGCTTCTGAATGCATCCATTACAACATTTAATTCTTCCCTAATCATCTGGCTCTGCCTGCTCAGGTTCTATTTCAAGCCCCATTTCAGGCAGGCTTATCATATATTTGATTCTGTCTAACATATCCCTGTTTACTGTTCTTTTAAGTGTCTCGTGTATGTCGCCTCTCACATAACATTCCATTCCATATTCAACTTCAAGGTCTTCCAACACTCTCTTGCCTTCAGGTGTAGAAAAGGTTGCTGCATAATCGTGTATTCTTTCGAGTTGTGCTTGATTAACCTTCAGCGGCACCTTGTTCCCCCATCTGTTCCATTAAAAGTTTACCCATAGGGGCTGCATCCTTTAATCCAGCGGCTAACCGTTCCATATCCTGTTTCTTTTTCTCTTCAGCCTGTAATTTTGCCCTCTGATCTCTTATTACCTGTATTTCCTCTATCGAATTCATGGCTCTGGAGGGCATACCTTCAACCTCTGCCGCAATTCTGATAACTTCATCCCTATCGAAATTGTCATAAACATCAGGATAGACCTGTCCAATTTGACTGGCAAACGCTATCACTTTCTGCATCCTGGTCATTTCATGGTGCCGTTGAGATTTGGCAAGTGGCCCCTCATATTCGATGTCTATCTCATTGATTCCCATACGTGCAAGAATGGGAGGGGGGGGAGGCAGGACAGGGTATTTTCCTGATGTTGCTCGCATCATGATTCCAAACTCTCTTTCGATGAGTGGGTTAAGTCCCTCTCCTTCAAACCTCCCCAGTGCAGGCCCTAATATTCTTTGCATAAGCTCATACCGAACAGCCACTTCCATTTCCCTCATTTCAGACTTTTCCGGCAGATTAAGCTGATCTGAGAAAAATACCTGGCGTATGGACTGTCTGAGCGCTTCTTCTTTTATCTGTGAAACATCATATCTGATTTTATGGTCGAGCATCCAAATTGAGTCTTTATCCCGCGCTATGTTTCGCCCGCCCGGATACATCTTGAGCGAGCCGATAACGCCTCCATCTCTTTCAAATGTAGGTGGATCAAGGTCTTTCGCCCATGCCTTTAAACCGAATTCTTTGGCCTTATTTAAAGTCTTAACATCCGGCAAAGCGATATGTCCTCGTCCTCTGCCATAATCTTCTCCTGAGGCCTTAGACCAGCGAGGAACGATAAATGGGAATTCCCAATATGCGCTTGAAGCGATAAGATTCTGATCGTCAAGACCGATATAGTAAGAGACAAACGGCTTTCCTTTAAGGGGTGTAAACTCCATTTCCTTCGGATAGACGCAATGAAGAAATTTAAACTTATCAAAGGGTTTCTTATCCGCTGTATCAGTTATCTTTTTGCCGAGGTTTTCTTTGCCAAATTTTCTAATTGCTGCCGCTGCCGTAAGTTCAAATTCTCTGTAAACGGTATCAACTTTTCCCTCTGCATTCTCGGATGTGCAATATTCCGAGTTTGTCAGTGATTTGTACTGTAATCCATTAAAACCAGGATAATATATCGGCTTTTCTTCTATAAATATGCAACCCTGCCCAAAACCTGAAAGATCAAGATAAACCTCATGGATCTCAGACCTGAAGTTCGACTGGTTGCGTGCGGTAGTCATGGAATTAGCGCATATTTCAAGCCAATCCATGATTTCTTTTACTTGATTAAGCCTGTTATCTCTGAGCTTAAAAGAGGACCACACCATAGAAGTAGGCGTTAAGGTTCCGTGCATGGAAGCTGCAAGATCGTTTAAGCCGAGTTCAGCCGTAGAATCATATTGTTTGGAAGTCTGCTTTAAACCGGGGCTTGGTTTATAGCCTATGCCCGTTCTACGAGGGAAGATATACTCAGCTATTTCCTCCCATAGTGGTTCATAAACACGCCGTATATCCTTTAACTCGTTGTTCCTGTCGATATGAAATTTAATTTCTTCAGTGGTTAATGGCATAATTATCTACCTAAAATACTTCTGCGGTATACAGTTGGTCTACGCAGCACCCCGCCTTCTTCTTCGGTCAACAGTGACCGTTTACGTTTGGCCCTGGTGATAACAGGCGGCTTTTCAGGTTCTTCCGGTTTTATCTCTTCCTTCTTTTCAGGTTCAACAGTCAGAGGGACGTCGATATCCGAAGGGCCCCCGACATCTCCAATGCCTGTAGGCCCACTAAGCCCAGTAGTGTCTCCTACATCTCCAAAACTTGACATACCCATATGCCCGAAGTCACCTTCCTCCCCGAATTCACCTTCATCCCCGTTTCCGGCTCCGCCATCTCCCATTTTACTTCTCCTTCTTTGTCTCATTATTTGCGCTGTTGTACTTCCCATTAATTGCCTTCATAGAAGCTGCGTTTGATTTTCTTTTTCTTTGTAGCCCGCATCTTGCTGGACATAATAGCTCTATGCTGGGCTAAGGCTTCTTTCTTAGTGTCAAATTCAGCTATAGTTTTGCCTTTATCTTCTCCGTGGCAATGAGCGGTTTGCCATTTATTCCCTGCTTTACGAATTGTCATTTTCGATTTAGCCCTGTCCCTCTGGGCGGCAGCTTAGAATCCCCGAAAATACTCCTATGTTTCTTCTTACGCTCCGCCTCAGTCCTGGGCTTCCCCGCCCGCCTTTCGTCATTAAGCCATGATCGTTTAGCCATAATTCCCCCATACGCTTTGTTCTTGTGTCGGAATTCCGGTATATGGATCAAAGTCAGTAATAGTTTTAAAGTCCTCTCTCTGATTCATCGGCTTTGAGTATGTCGTGCCTGTAAGCGTGTACCTGTACCAATTCTCCATGAAATGATCCGAACAGTCCTTACAAGGCTTATTCTCATCATCATATACCCAGCGAGCCACTTCATAAAAATGCCGCTCGCAATCCTCGAATATATAACAGGTAGGCATTCTATTAGGACCACTCAACCATGTGCGGATATTCATAATCCCGCTTTCCTTGTCTTTTGATGCAGCATGTAACCTAACATGTACCTTTTCCAGTGCCTTCTGTAATCTTGTGAACGTATCAACACCATCAGCCCCTATCTCGTTACGCATATATGCCGTGTCACCTTTGGACAGTGGGTCGATATAGGCATCCTCTATGCGCCAGCCATAGCCCCGTACTTTACGTATGATGTCATCTGCCATTTGTTCAGCATTTATGTTCTTCCATGTCTCAGCTATACAGTAATGAATCTCTTGTTTATTCACCGCCCAATATGAAATAGCCTGTGGAGTACTCAAATGATAATCGATCATCACCGTTACAGGCCAATCGGTAGGAACATCAAAGGGTTTTATCTTATGAACACTATCGTCAAACTCTTTCAATACCCTGCCAACCAGAGACTTGAACTGCCCGAATACACGAGGAGGGACATCAGAAGGATCAATATCTTTGATAAATTTCAACATTTTAAGCATGGAAATATTCTTATGTTTATCAATATCAACCACCTCTTCCAGATACTCCTCAGCTCCCCGTCCTTTATCTATAACAGGCTTTCCCTTCTCGACATCCTCATAGAGCAACAAGTCCATGTAGTGCTGTTTTTGCTCCTCATCCAGCCCCATATCTTTTAGCACTTTCATATCGCTTTTAAGTAAATCGGGGTTATCCGTAATCTTCAAATCTTTTACAATCCCTATGTCTTTCCGTCCGCTCAGAACTACATCATCTAATACCCACGCTTCTTTAATGGGAGTAAATGTCATCAGGGTTTTGCCGTTATCAAGTAACAACCCACGACTAAGTGCTTTGTGTTTAGCCTTTGGCGGAGGCTCATCTTCCCAGGCTCCCTGTGCCCTAAAGGATTCAAATAGGGCATCATCTTGAGTATAGGACATTAAGGTAAAAGTGCTCTTGTTATACCATTCCCAGAAATAATCGACTCCTTGCTCATTCTTGGTTGTCTTGTAAAACTCTACCGGCGCCCACTTCTTTAACTCTGTTACAATGGTCTTACCAAGATGCAGCTTCCAGTCCTCACCTGTTATGATGATATTAACCGGAGGCTCGATACCTAAAGATGATTTATGATAATAGTATGTTTTTCCCTGAGATACAATTTCTATAGCATTATCGAAAGGCTTTTCTGATCCAGTCCATGGTTCAAACCCCAATGCCCATGAGATAACGATATTAGCCCCTGCTGCAGTCTTACCTATCTTATTGCTGGCTACTGATACCGATGTAAGCGTATTTCTTATTATCTGGAGTAATCTCTCTTGCCATGGGTACGGCTTCCACAGGAAGATAAGATTCGACTTTTCAAGGGCATTAAGTCGTTCTTGAGGAGTTTCTAAAGCTTGAGTTGGTTTGAATTTAGGTTTTGGCATATACAGTAGACTCAAGAATAAGTCTTCTCCTTGGATGTCTTAATTTTCTTAACGCCTTGGATTCTATTTGCCTAATTCTTTCTTTGCTAAGGTGCGTATGTCCATATAAAGCTGGAAATGGATTAGGAAGTAACTTTCCAATTTCCTCAAGTGTCTTACCACTATATCGTTGTCGTAAAACCCATTCCTCACGAGGGGTTAATGTTGTAAGGACTTTGTCAAGACAAGATGTGTCTTTAGGTATATCGTGATTTTTAAATATGTCTTGTAAGAGTTTTACCTTATCCATGTATAGCCTTTTTAATTTTAAGTTGCCCTCTTTGCCAAGGCCATATGAGCTTACCTCTTAATTTAGAGCGTGTGATAATATTATCATCCTCGCGTCTTTTACGGTAATCCTCGTATGATTCATTAGGGTTGCGTTTCATGATTAAATATTTCTTTAACTGAATCTGATGTAATAGGTAATTTGCCACCTTTTTTAAAATATTGATAACGCATTTCAAGGATAGTGTGAATATCCATTCCTGCTATAATTATATTATCGTCAAAGAAAGCTGAGATAATGTTCTGTTTATTTATAACTCGTGTAAAACCATCAATCTCTTTTATTATTATATTTGTCATGTTTAACCTTTTTTTTTATTTATCTCTTTAGATATTCCTACCCATTTCATTTTCTGGTCTTTTGAATCCCATATATACCTTACTCCGGCAGCAAGAGGAGCATTATCTAAAATATGTTTTGCTTCAGCTATGGTTTTTAAAGAGATTGATTTTTTTGAAATGTTGTTAAATTCAGTCATATTTAAGCCCTTTTGTATTTCGGAAATTTAGAGGGAGAAGTATATCATTGGACATTTCGCCTTCGACCCCCCCCCACCCCCTCTCTGGGATTCAAATCCTGGGAGCTGGGATTGATGATGATTTTATGTACTATCATGGTTCCGATAACATTTATTATGACAACCAACTTTAATCACCAAATACAGGCTATTACTGACTATCCTGTCTTGTAACGGTAACAAATGATATACAATTATGTTCATTAACTCATAACTCCCATGATTGAGTATGCATGAGTAAATCGCAGTAAATCAACGTAAATCGTAGCATTACTTAGATCAGACATCAATCACCTCATTATCTTTATTTTCCCTTGCTTTACGCAGGGCCTCTATATCAGCAATAACAGTCTGGACATTAGCTGTTGAGAGGTCACGTTCGAGGCGTTCCTTATCGTATAGAATACCTGCTGAGACTACTTTATCACGCATCGGAGCCTTTTTAATATCCGATAGGGTGATAGAATTGATTAACCTCTCTTGCATCCCAGCAAGTATATCAGCCCTATGTCTCTTATATTGGTCAACGTGTATTCTATCTATCCCATATCTCTGTAAGGTCTTAATGACGTGACTATGGTCTGTATCTGCTATCTTAGCTATATCCCGAGTAGTGAGATTAGGATGCTCCCGTTTTGTCTTGAGTATAACTGCTTGCTTATGGGTAGGTCTTTTGGTGGTTATGGTGTTAAGTTTTTCAGAGGGCTCTTGCATGATACAAGAGCTTAAACGAAGAAAACTATCTTGTCAAATGCTCTAAGGGGTCACCAGAGTATCATTTAAGTATCATTTAAGGTCATCCAAGGTACTATTGATACCACTTTGAGTAAATTCTAAACATTTTTTTAACGTACTGGGATAGACAGAGATACACCGGCCTAGATAAAACGTGGCTACGTGATAATCCCTAAGAGTCTTCTTTGCCAGGTATTTTGATATTTTAAGGTGCGCTGCGATCTCTCCTATGCTTACCAGTGGTTTTTCATTAGTCATATCATCCTCTCTTAAACGTTGCCTTAGTTATTCTTCTTTGTCTTTATCTCTGTACTATCTCTTTAAATCCGATTTATCGGATTAAGTCTTTAAATCTTTTGACTTACTAGTCTAGTTATATATAAAGAAAATACACTAGGAATATAAGGGCGTTACACGCTCTTGTAACACTTTTTAGATAAATAGTTGGTATCATTAAATAATAACCGATTTTGAAAATGTAACAAGCGTTACAGATCGTTACAGATTGTAACAAGCGTTACAGGTGTTACAGATGTTACAAATTCCATTTATCTGTCTTTCCCCAGGGTGACTGTTGAATAAATTTATAGCCATGCACTAATTTAAAATCACATTCAAAATAATTAGGGTTCTCATTTGTAAAGTTCTTACATTTAGATACTAACATCTTCCCGTGATCTATTGCAAGGGCAAGTCTGGGTTTTTCTAATGTTATATTTCCGCCAATACCGGTTGATCGCTTTGGCTGCTTTTGAATAACAATAATAGCTATTGCGCCATTGAGTTTCTGCCATATCCTTGCTATTTTACCGCCTATCTCGTAAAAATTATCATATATTTCAAGATAATCTATAATATTAATCTTTTGAGCTCCTGGGACAATCACATCTTCAAAATCGTGATCACGCTCATACGCTGAGAATTCCCATTGCTCTAATTTAATGGGAAATTGCTTTAAGCGATCTTGCATTTCAGAAGGTCCCATCTCACTATTAAAATAATGAATATCAAACAGTTTCATATTATCATAAATCATATTAAAACATACTGCTGTTTTGCCACTGTTAGGTGCTCCAGCAATTAAGAAGATATTACCTGGTAGTAAATAAGTATATTCATGTAAAGACTTTGGATCTTTTAAATCTGGTAAAATAGCTAATTCTAAAGTTTCTCTGCTGGCATTAAGAAAGTCAATTTTTTTAATTTTCCTTTGAGGTCTACGGAAAACACCGTCTCTCTTACCATATCTTTCTAAGGTACCGCCTTTTACTAATCTATGAATTGCTACTCTGGCGGCTGCTTTGTCCTTGGGTGATTGTAAATTGAGGGTTTGATATAGGTCACTGGTATAAAAATAACCTTCTACTGTTTCTAAATAATCTACTATTAAGCTGATTATTGTTGGCTTTGGGGTGGGTTCTGCCATATATAACGTATCCGATGTAGTTTTTTAGCCCAGTATTTATTTCTGAATACTGAGAACTCCCATTGTTTCTTATTTGTTAAACCCATAAGCCTGTTATCCCAAGTAGCCAATAAATCAAAAGGCACAATAACAGGCTGATGCTCAAGCAATAGGTTGCTATCCCTGAATAGCTGTATGCATTCGCTACAGACTATCATAGGATTAATAAGAGAGTACCGGCCTGACTCTACATGATAGCGTCTATAGTATAGCAAATGAGTTGATTCAGCCTGCTGGCAATGGTCACATAATAAATCGATCCTAATTTTATTTTCCATTTAACAATTTAGGATTTTGATAGATGTTGCCGATTATTTCAAGAGTATCCGCACCAATCGAATATAGAAATTCTCCTTTTGATATTGGCCCCACAGGAAACAAACCCCAAGCACCAAGCTCGTCTAACCAATCCACAACATACCTTTCGAGTCCCTCATTGGTGAGACACTCCGCTATATCTTTGGAATATATCTCCTTCCCATTCTTATCCTTGAGGCCGGTGTATTGCATGAGTTCAAGGTTTTCGGGAAAAATCTCATGGTCAATTCTATCATTGTTATACCCCTTAACCCATATTCCATTTTCAGATTCAAACATAAATTGCATTTCCAATACATAAACCATGACTTTTAATTTCTTATCCCATGCTCTAAATATTATTTCTCTCATAATTTCCCCCTAAATAAAAAGCAGGCGCACCACTGGCGGGACGACCAGCACCATTACGGGGTGTAATAGCTGTGCGCCTGCTTTTATTATTAATACTTTTATTTGATTGCAAGTCCCTATGTCCCTATTTTAAAAAACATCCCTACCATATACCCATTGATATAGTTTGTCAAGTTATTAACTAAATATCGGTCATGCAATGAGGTATTGCAGTTCTGCAATAGACTTAAACCCTTATCTGGTATAGCTTTACGCAATAGTGTGGTAAATACACCACACAAGCTGTTGCATTTCTGCAATAGTTTTATAGGTAATTATATATAAATTATATATCATAAAAATAATGGCATATTTTAGGCAAACAAAAGGAAAATAAATGTCTTAGTATATCAATAACTTACATGGGTAAAACAAAAGTTGGCATACAGTTTGCTTTAAATAAGGGCAAATGAAAACAAAAACAAAACAACAACAAAAGGAGGGAAGGAAATGTATAACATGGACACAAATAAAGAGTTTATCCAAGCAATAGAAGAAGGTAAAGAGTGTGAAATTGACGAAGAAATATTTGATTACTATTTAGATGTACTCCCACCGGCAGCCATGGGGTCAACAGTTACATTAGTTGATGGGCGAAAAGTAAACGTGCCTTTCTGTTTTGCTGAGGGTGCTATGAATATGATCGCCTTTTGGAGCAAAGACGGCAAATACTATGCACAACAAACAGTCAATTTCAATCCTTATGCCTATGGATAACCTTTCACTCTGCCCTTATTTTGGACTGAAGGATTAAACTTTAACACAAAGGAGAAAACACCATGCAACCACGTCATAAAATAGATTTAATATTCACAGTCAACGGTCAAACAGTTGCAATCCAGGACGTAAGCTCCTGGACAGTAGACGATATTATCAAACTGTTACGACTACAAAAGAAACATTATCCTGACAGAGAATATAGGATAAAGCGAAAGGAGGTGAGATAATGGAAAATAAACATACACCAGGGCCTTGGAGATTAGAAGGAAATAAAATCAAAGGGAGCATGTTAGTTTGTACCATGCTAAATAAAACAGGCGATAAAGAAATAGATGAAGAACTTAAAGCCAATATTAATCTTATTTTATCTGCCACTGATTTATTAAAGGCGTGT
>Ga0307377_10006983_pt1 | contig 11732 bp, 5 predicted proteins | sample TR3MG_FD_202535 | JGI IMG/M metagenome (GOLD analysis project Ga0307377, IMG submission 202535) | Soil microbial communities from Risofladan, Vaasa, Finland - TR-3 | ecosystem: Environmental > Terrestrial > Soil > Coastal area > Acid sulfate soil | place: Finland: Risofladan, Vaasa | collected...
CGTCGGCGAGTGACAGGCGTGATTCGGAATCCACCGGGAGTCGTTCGAGCACGGCCACCCCTCCAGCGGCAGTGACAGCAGAAGCCTTGGAAGTCGCAGTCAGGGCGCGCAGGATGCGCTCGGCGGCCTTCGCTTCGCCCGCAGCCTGAAGTTTTTCAGCGAGGAGACGCGCGTAGGCGGTCCCCTTCTTACGGTCGCCGCTCGCGGCGGCCTCCACCAGATTGAGAAGTTCGGATAGATACTGCATAGCGTTAAACAATTTTCCCCATAAATGCACTATAGCACGTTTTCAATTAAACAAAAACGTGTTATTGTTAAACATCGACCCAGGGAGGGTCGTTTTTATGGAAACTGCTCATAATGGCCCCGGCGAGGCTGAAGTCATCCTCGAAATCATTGAAATTGTGGAACTTGAAGAGCACGCGAAGCACCACGGCACGCACGCGCCACACGCCCGGCACTATGCCTTCCGCGTGGACAAGACGCGGGTGGTCGTGGAAACCGATACCATTACCGGCGCGGAGATTCTTGCGAAAGTTGGCAAGACACCCGCTGAGTTCAAACTCTATCAGCACAAGCGGGGGCACCAGCCGATCCTGATCGGCCCGGACCACGTCGTGCATCTGCGCGAGCCGGGAGTGGAGCGGTTCACGACGATGCCGAAGGACACGACAGAGGGCCGCGAAGTCCCCTGTCTGCGGCAGGCCTTCCGATTGCCGGCGACCGATGAGGAATACCTGGACGGCCTGGGACTGCCGTGGGAAACACTGCGCGACGGCAACACCCAGTGGCTGATCATCCATAACTGGCAGGTTCCGGCCGGCTACAACACAGAAATGGTGAACATCGCTCTTCTTATACCGGGCAATTACGCCGACAGCCAGATTGACATGGTTTACTTCAAGCCGGCATTGGCCCGCAATGACGGCAAGGCTGTCAATGCGCTCGCATCGCAGCAGATTGCAGGGGAAACATGGCAACGCTGGTCGCGCCACCGCTCTGCGGCGCATCCCTGGCAGGCTGGCATCGATGACATTGCCAGCCATCTTGCGCTCGTAGACGAATGGCTCCGGCGCGAGCATCTTCCGAAGGCCGCATGAAATTCACATTGCGCATGACCGGATCGCAGCACGCGGCCCTGCTGGCTCATTTGTTTCCGGGGGACGGCAACGAGGCAGTCGCCCTGCTCCTGTGCGGCAGGCGTGTCGGCGCGGCGCGGCACGTCTTCACCGTTCGGCAGGTTGTGACGGTGCCCTATGAGGCTTGCGAGCGCCGTCCTGACCGGATCACGTGGCCGACCGACCTTGTCGATCAGCTGCTTTCCGAGTCCTACGGCAAAGCGCAGGCCATCGTAAAGGTTCACAGTCACAGCGCAGGCTATCGCCGCTTCTCGCCACTTGATGACGCGTCGGACCAGCGCCTCTTTGCCTCCGTCACGGGATTCCTTGGTGATAATCAGCCGCATGGCAGTCTGATCATGTTTCCAGACGGCGAACTGATGGGGCGCGTCCTGGGAGAGGACGGCGCGGTGCTGGCCGATATCGCCTCGGTTCTGGTGGCTGGGGACGACCTGCTTCTTTGGGATCATTCACGCAGCGCCACAACCGATGGATTCATGCTGCGCCACGCGCAAGCATTCGGCAGTGGTACTACAAGCCTGCTGAGATCCATGTCGGTCGCGGTTATCGGATGTTCGGGAACCGGAAGCATCGTCATCGAACAGTTGGCAAGGCTCGGTATCGGACGCCTGGTCCTCATTGATCCCGATGCGGTCGAAGAAAAAAACCTCAACCGGATTCTGAACTCCGGCAAAGAGGATGCCTATCTCCACCGCCCGAAGGTGCATGTGATAGCTTCGGCGATAGCACGGATGGGACTGGACCAGGAAGTGGTGCCGATGGTCAGCAATCTCATCAACCCTGACGCCGTGCGTGCCGTCGCCGAATGCGATGTTGTCTTTGGCTGCATGGACGGGGTTGAGGGACGGCATCTGCTCAACCGGCTGGCAACCTTCTACAATCTGCCATATTTCGATGTGGGGGTCCGTCTCGATGCTGACGGGACTGGCGGAATCGAACGGATCGCAGGCGCGATTCACTATCTGCAGCCGGGGCGCTCCAGCCTGCTAAGCCGTGGGGTCTATGCCATGGGCCGCGTCGATGCGGAGGAATTGCGCCGCATTGATCCTGATCTCTATCGCCGTCAGGTCAAGGAAGGGTACCTTCGCGGCGTCGAGGAGGATCGGCCCGCAGTCATCAGCGTCAACATGTTTTTCGCTTCGCTGATGGTCAATGAGTTTCTGGCACGCCTGCATCCACACCGCAACCAGGCGAACGCAGGCTATGCGTATGTTGGTGCGAATCTTTCCGAGATGCAGTTTTACCCGGAGCAGGAGGGTGCGCCCTGCACGCTCCTTCAGCGCCATGTCGGGCGCGGTGATGTGGAGCCGTTGCTTGAAAGGACGGTGCTGTCATGAAGTGGCTGCTTCATTTACTATGGGGCACCGTGAAGAAGCCCGTGTCCTGGTGGAGATTCCGAACCCGGATTAAGAGTGTCGCCGTCGAGGAACTGCCGGATCGGCTTCATAAGCAGCGACTCTACGTGCTCGGGGCGCGGAAGCCCTGGGCTGCGGCGTTGCTTTGCCCCTGTGGCTGCGGCGAGGTAATTCACCTCAGCCTAATGCTCCACGAATCGCCCCGCTGGAACCTCCAACTGGAGCCAGAAGGATTTGCAACGCTAACGCCATCCGTATTGCGTACCAAAGGATGCCGATCCCACTTCTTCCTGCGGCATGGATCGGTTATCTGGTGCGGTCTGAACTCCTCAACGGATCGATTCACATCTGCCAGCCGACCATGATCCTAAACGACCTCGGTGGAAGCAGTCTCGCATAGCCATGCACTCGGCATGACGCATTTCATCGAGCGATAGCATAGTCCAACCCAAAGCTGGTTTCACTGTTTACCGCGTATCGCGATCCTTTCCAAGTCTGCTCTTCAAGATTACGAAGTCTGGAGCTTCACAATCAGAGTTTCCAGCCCGTTTTGATCTTGTCCAGAATGCTATTAGCAGCTGACAGGTCCCCGTCAGCCTTCGTCTTGAGTGTGATACGAACCTCAATCTGCGGGTCCATCCCGGCAAGGGGCTTCGAGAGCGTATGGATTTGCTCGGCGAGATCCTGAATCTCAGAGACACTCAGGACGGCAAGAGTGGACGTCCTGCGTCCCGCTGACGTCTGCGTGATCGGCGGCTCTTGCGGTTTGGGAGTCTCGCTCCGAATAATCAACTCAACGCTGCCATCGTGCTGCAACGAGCTGATCGGGCCGCTACCAGCCTCACGATGAACGTAGCCTTGGGCCAATGCCGCGTTGAGGCTATCTAGGAACGCTTTCAACGGCCATGGTCGTCCGCGAGTCGCTTTAAGATCGGTGTAGATGGCGGAAACAGTTGTCTTTGGTTCGGTCTCCTGAGTCCAAGCTGAAGGCAATGCAACAGGTAGGAAGTCCTTCGCTGTTAGAGTCACAGGCGGGCGATACAAGAGCGCGTCAGCATCCAACTGGATCGCTGTCGGAGCCTCCGATAATACGCTGTCATTTCCGAATACAAGCCACAGCACTCCGTCCTGAATCGCTTTCGACACGGCATTTCTCACGATTGCGAAGTCGACCGTTGGGATCGGTCGAGCTTCAGGAGGGTAGCCTGGTTGGGTCTCTTCTTCATAGGAGTGAGCCCCGTCAAACCATGTATACAGAAGAGAGAGCTTGACTCCTTCGTCAGACTTTGGCCACAGGCCGGGTAGTGCCGAAGGCAAGACCGCCGCAGAACTAAGCGCGTTGAGCGTCGCTTGTCCTGGCAACCAAGCTTCAGCGTTCTTCCACCAATCAGCAACATCTATTCCCGAGCGCCAGAACCAAGCCTCGGATTGATCGCTTCGAACGCATCGAACCGCCAGGACTCCGCGCCGCACCGCGTCTTCGATTGTGTTCAGGACTGTCTTCTCACTGAGGAGCTTTGGAAGTCGAGGGTCACGCCCAAATTGTTGATACAGGTCAGAGATGCGAACCTGCGGATCAGAGGCGGGCCAAACCGGATAAAGCCCGTTGGGCATGATGGCTCCTGCGTCGATCTTCTCTCGAAATATCCGGAGTGTCGTCTCCTGGAGGAGCGTTGCAATGAGTGACTGTGCACCGAGAGTGATTTTCTTGCTCTGGATCGAACCATCTTTTTCAACGAACAAAACAAGCTCGTACGTGTTCTTTACCGCCGTTTGAGCGTCCTTGAATGTTTCCCGCTTCTTGTCCCGCACGGCCTTCTGCTGAAAGTCATCGAGTTCCTTGAACTGGCCTGAATTCTCAATCTCTTCCCACGCCAGCCACTCTGCAATCTGTTGCTCTGCCTGATGCAGTCCTGTGATAGTAGGGGTCACCACCAGAACGATGTTCTGATATGTCCTAATGTCCGTAGCTGAAGAATGGGTGCGGATGAAGTCTTGAGCCTTATCAATCGGCTTATCGCCCACAACGCCAGCATAATCAGCGCCAAGCACGACCAGGCGAAAGTGTCCATCATCTTCAACGTCGGCCGGTGATTCTGGCAGTTTGTGAGATTTTATTCCTGCTTCAACGACGCCTTCAAAGAGAGGCGCGCACTTCGTCTTTGCAATTTCATCGAATTTGCTCTTGGCGTGTTTGATCACTCGCTTCTTGTAAGAGTCGTGCAGCTGGTTTAAATTCGGCTTCGGACCAAGGCGCCAGTACTTCGGAACGCCAGTTCCGGCCTCGGTTGCCTCGCACTCCTCCAGGTACCATGAGGTCTTTGCCCAGGCGATTAGCCCGTTATTCAGGACCGCCGGCATTTCACATGACGCTGCCAACAGCCACCGAAGATCGCCGAGATCAGCCTGTTCACCGATCGGCTGAGAGAACACGAATGCCGCCACACAAGCGGCCTCAATCTCTCTTCCACTGAGGGTTGCAGCATCCGCCTTTTGTGCATCCAGAGAGCGCGGCAACTCCGTCTTGAGATTGGTAGGCCACTGCGGGTTCTTGTCTCGCTGTGAGTCCTTAGCGGCCTCGGCCAGTTTTAACAGCGCCTCGCTAAGGCCATCTTTTCCGGGAGCCGCAAGAAATACCTGTGGCCCAATCAATGGAGACTTGTCCCAATCCTCCGCGTCGCGTAATGCCATCGCAAATGTTTGTAAGACCCCGCGTGTGCGCTGGAATTGGTCAAGGTCGGTCCACTTTCCGAAGAATCGGTCCAGGAGGTCCGGATGGAACGGATATGCAGTCTTCAGCCTTTCTATCGAATCCGGTTGTTTAGCGCGCACGCCATCAACGGCCTTCATGCGCGGCCAGAAGGCGACTATGTGTTTCTCGCGTTCCGCGGGATTCTCTGGGAATTTGGCGAACAGGCGACGACGTAACAGTTCGGCCAGATCATCCTTTTCAACCGGCGACTGGAGAGATGCCTGCCGGTTCAATCCGTTGTTGCAAGCATTCAGAACCGCTTTTCCCACTTCATCGTTCTTTTGCGGGTCCGTCGCAAGCAGCGACACCACGAGGCAAGAGCGCGATGAAGATTCTGTCGCCTGTGACAAGCGCTGGAAGAAATTCTTGAAGCGGTCGTACCAGACCGGGCCGCGGTCCTGTCTCAGTCCTGTTGAATCCGGCGATGCCGCATCATGCGCCCACATCAAAAACTCATCAATAAGGATGAGGGCACCACTACCAGAAGATTCAACCTCGCTGAGAATCTGTGCCCAGAGGGTATCGGCTGGGGGAGTATCGAAATCCGGCTTGGATTCGTCGCGCGCGAGAATATCGAGTCCGCTCTGTCCGAGGAGTTGCCACGCAATCAAATTCCATGGCATCCGGAAGCTGCGCTTCTCTCCAGTTGGAGAGGTCGCCTCGCATCCCTTTACCCAATCCACTTTGTCGAAGGAGACCGCCGCCACTCTGGCAAGTGGAGGTTCCTTCAACTGCGCTTCATTCAAGATGGTGCCGACGGAGGTCTCGTTCTTGGGCAATTTCGGCCCCAGAGTCGTCAGGTAATAAAGAGTCGTCAGGGTGTGCGACTTTCCGCCTCCGAAAGTCTGCGCGACATTGATTACGGACTCACCGCCAGGACTCTTCGCAAGCCGCCGGAGAACCACCTTGCAAAACTGGCGCAAATTCTGCGTTGCGTACGTAGTGCCGAAGAACTGCACTGGATCGCAATAGAACGGCTTCTCGCCGAGCCAGCCATTGATCACCTTATATAGATCCACGGCAAAGTCGCTGGCCGTCAGTTTGCGGTCCATGACTTCCGGGCGCAGTTCACAAGTGTCCTTCCAAGGCTGAATGACCGATTGCTTGCTCATTTCGACAATTCCTCTCTACCCTTCATCAATTGGTCTGAACTAAACCGCCATTTTCCACGGAGTCAAACAAAGGAACTTCCTTCATTTCGTTCGCGACGACTATCGTCTTTCTGTTCATCTTGAGTTGGGACGCAAGGGCCTCTACCAGCCTTCGCTCCGAATCCTGCTTGTCACGAACCGCCAGTTCGCGCACGGCTTGAAGCAGCGGCTGGAAGGCCCGCTCATTTGCCAATCCCCACTCATCAGACCGTTGTTGCACCTCGACCGCGCGATTCTGCTGAAACAGATACATGAGCCGGTGGAGCTTATCAATCAGGGGAGAAGGATTGCCGCCCTTGCTCTCACCAAGGCTATCCGCGGACGCGCGCTCCTGCCACCCCCGAAGGCGAAACTCATTCCCCTTGCCCTCGGGCGCTTCGTCCCCGGTATCCTCGTCGTCATCCTCATCCTTGCGCGGCCGACCACGCTTCTGCTTGCCGCCTTGTTCCAGGATGTTCCATACCACTTTGAGTTCGGTCTCGTTCTTGCCGCAGGCATTCGCATAGAGAATGCAGGCCCCAGCTGGCGCAGGCTCCAATCCAAAGTACGTCCGATGGAGAAGGTAATACTGCGTGACCGGATCGATTTCAAGGCTCTCTCCCCGGCCCTGCGTTTCCTTTTGCGCCTCTTTGAATCCTGGCAGCTCGCCTAGACTGAATTGAAGAACGAGCCTCCTCACTTGCCCGAGGAATTCCTCGACCGTCATCATCCCGCCGGCCGTCTTCTTCACGTACGGATGCGCGCTATAGGCTTCGAGCGCCGGTCCAAGCGCGGCCCAGATAAAGTCGGGACCCCGAATTCCGAGGTCAAAGTAGTACTGGAGGACATTCCGCCCACCGAGCACCTCCCGCGGATCAAACAGGATCTGTTTCATATGCTCGATGACGTTCTCTTCCCATCCAACCGGAGCCTGGGCCGACCGTTTGCGGCACACAATCCAGACCGAGGTTGAAAGGGCCGCAGAGGCTAGGCCCCTGCTGCGCGCTTCCCGCTCAGTCTGAATCGGCCAGCTTGCCGTGACCACGGCTCCTCCGCGAATTACCGCCGATATGAGGGTCTCCCACGCCGCGACCTCTTTGTTGGCGAAGACGATGACCATGCGACCCGATTCCGTTAACGAATCGCACTTCGTCCGGAAGGCCGCGGCCATGCCGTCCTCATAGTTCTTTTTCGATTTCTCCTTATCCCCTCCGAATCGCGATTCGTCGTCGATCAATTCGCCATCGTTCTCTTCGTGATTCCATTTGGGCGATAGTTCCTCACGGAAAGCTTGATCGATCTCGGGAGAAAGACCATACAGGGTTCGCCTTAACCATACATAAAAGAAGTCCATCAAATCCGAATAGGGGATTGCGTCGTAATACGGCGGGTCCGTCAATACCAGGTCTATGGGTCCGCCTGGCTTCTTCAAAGCCGACTCAATGCGCACGGAAGGGCGCGTTGAATGCGAACACGTCTCTAACGCATGATCGATGAATAACGACACCCACTCCACCGCGCCAAGGAAGTTGCCTGTTGAATCGGACAGTGGATTCACTTCGCAGAAGTCCCAAACCATGGGCAGAGCGAAGCGACCAAATGTGTTTCGAATCGTGTCCCTGTTGACAGTCCATGTGCATTGGGCACTCGAATAATCAACGAGGCGATCCATGCAGATGGCCAGGTATGCGCCAACCGCCTCGGCAAGCTTCTGATCCTCTTTCGCAATCAATGAAGTTGCGCTTCGGGTATGCCGAACAAAGGAAGAAAGCGCGAGGAGCTGACGATTCGTAAACAGCTTGCGCCACTTCTTCAAGCCATACCTATGAAGGGAAAATGCGCGGGAAGCACCGCTGCCACCCCCCGCAGGCGTGGCCTCATCGGGAATTCCGAACGGGATATCGGCAAATGCATCTTCCAGGTCTTCAATCTCTACATGCGCAGCCTGTAAGTCCTGTTCGTTTGGCAGGCGATAACGCTTGAAAGTTCTCTTGCTATCGGACCTCGTGGCTTCCGTGACAACACACGTCATCTGCGTCCCGAGCAATCCCTGCTGGCCCTGTCGCTGTAGGTCGTCCATGGTCAGCGCGATCATGCCTGGCCGTCCGCTTACCGGACTCCAAACCCCGGCACCGTTCATTGTTCCGCTGTCGAGAAAGCCAAAAAGGCGGCCGGCGTCAATCTCCCATTCCTTGAGGATGGGGAACCTATCGATGATCTGTTCGGGACGGCTGAAGTCCACCTCCTGGAGGAGATGGAACTGAACCGCTGACCTATCCGCGTTTGGAATCGGGAGGAGGGCCGTTCGCTTTCCCGCATCATTGCGAAGCCAGAAAGTCTTCAGGAGCGGAACCCTGCCCACGCCGCCCTTTTCTCGTGCCGTTCGAGCCCAAAGAAAGGCGACAGTCGGTTCTCCTTCTGCGACCGGGTATCGCGATGCAAAATCCGCGCGCACTTTTTCCAGAACCCAACGTCCCCAGGCCCTCACATGCCAGGCAAGACTCGCGTCCGGGAGTGCCATTAACGCAAGCTGCGCCGGATCGGAGAAGTGTCGCTTCTTATTCCCTCTGCGCTTCTTGACTTTGTCAGCGAGAAAGTCCTCTATAAAATCTGGCCACTCCCGGACGAACGGCGGGAGCGTCATCTTCTTGTCAGAGAATTGCTGCGGATAGTCGAGCGTACATTTGAGGAGCAACCATGAAACTGGATTCAGATCCGACGCCTGAACATCGCAGCCCAGACGCATCGCCTCAAACGGGATGGCTCCGCCACCGGCGAAGGGATCGATTACGGTCGGCGCCCGCTCCCCGTAAAAGAGCCTGATTGCCCGACGGAGTTCATCCAGCGCTGGATCGCACTCTTGCCCCCAGGCCAACAAACCGCCTTCGACGAGTTCCTTATCTTCGACAACCTTTTCGCCGCTTTTGTTGGTCTTCTCTACCGGCTTCGTGACAATTTCTCCGCCAATCATCGCCAGCAGTTCCTTGCGCTTAGTTGGATCGCCGGGATCAGGCAGGAGCGTAGCTAACAGGGCCGCCCGGCTTGCCGCCAGCGGTCGCCGGGCAGGCCAAGTGTGCAGGGTAGAGATGTGGCGATGCCGCACGTTCTTCTCATGAACGCTAGCAACAGATGCCTGCTTCAGCGGAAACGCTACTTCGATCAGCCGCGGCTTGTCATTCATCGTTTCAGTCCTTTGCTTTCCACGAGCTCATACACTGATTCATCAATCTGGTTCAGCCTCTCGAATTACTTCACCAATGTTGATATTGAAAGATTGACGTGTCTTGAACGCCAAGCGAATCGGATCTTGAACCCTGAATAACTTGGGATCTGTGGCACAGTCCACGACTACGTAGAGCCAGTATTTGTCTCTAACATTGGCAGCCGTCGGCCACTCGTTGTCTGTCAACTGAATCGCGCCTCGACCTGCTCGGCCCTTGACCTCGATCACAATCTTCTCGCCGTTTGGTCTGTGACTTTCCAGGTCGTAACCGCGAGCAAGGTGGGGTGCCGACACGTCGAAAACCTTTGCGTGGTAATGGTCGATCTCAAAGTTTTTCGCGATCCGCATGGCGATTGCTTCGATGTCCTTGTCATACGCTTCCCGCGCTTCCGGCGTCGGGTCAGGCACTACGATCGCTAGAGCGATTCTCTCCAACTTCACGATGTCAATGAGATCAGGGCGTCTTTGCGCGTACAACAAAGCGTCTGACTTTTCGGTCTCTAACCTTGTCTGCTCTTGCTTGACCTCTTCCAGTTCCGGTGCAAGGGTCTCTTCACCCTGGCGAATGCGCCGTGCCAGGTCGCTGCGCTTCTCCGCTAGTGCGCCACTCTGAAAGTCGAATCCCCGCAGTAGATCATCGAGCAACCCTTCTGCCTTGGAGCGGAAGAGAGAACGGGTCTGTTGGAGAAAAGTTGTTTCCGCAAACATACGGGCATAGGCGTCCGCGCGAGCGGCGCCATCCTCCGGATTGACCAACAGGCTTCCCGCTTTCCAGAGCAGGGACCTTGGTGCAGGTTGAAGGGCGAGAAGGTGATTTGGTGCGCCTTCTGAAAACTCCCCAGCCTCATCCCAACGAATACCGAGCATGCGGCGATCAAATCCGCTCGTCTTTGAAGCCTGTCCAGTCCCGAAATTTGGTTCGCCGAGTTCGCAAAGATAAACCGCAAAGCAATAAGGTCGATCTGCGCCGGGATCACAGAAAACTACACCTCGCTCAACGTCAATGCGGAATTTTCGGCCGGCTTCTTCACAGAGGGCGTCAAAAATGATGTCGCCTGGGCGAAGAAAGCAAATCCGGGAACTATCAACGCCGGAGATGACGGCATCTCGCCGAACGGTAAGGTACTCCGGCAGGCCGTTAGGGTAACGTGGACTGAGATTGCGCAGCCAGGCTCCCTGCTCACCCAAAGGGGCGAAGCGAGCAGAGTCGGTTACGTCGCCTTCGATTTGGATTCCGAGCTTGGGCGCCGCCTTCTCAACGAAATTCTGGATGTATGCAGGCAGAAGGCGGTTGAACCGTTCAACTTCGATCTCGCCATTCAATTGGCCGAGACGCTTCGCGACGTCACCGTATGTCGAGGCTGTCTGACGCTGCTCTTCCATGGTTGCTCGAAGGCGTTGAGTGGCAAAGAGGGTGTCTAGCTTCTTTTGGGCAGAGTATGGCGCGTTTTCAAACAGCGTCTCTCTCATCAGATCACGGAGGGACACCTCCTCCAGTTGCTGCCCAATCACATCAAATACCTTGTCGCTGCAAAGGTCCTTCCGCGCTTCATCGAGCTTATGAAGCAGTGTTGCCAGGACATCTCCTTCACGGGTTCCTTCGGCTAGCATGTTGAAGATGCGAACTTCGGAGTGCTTTTGACCGAAGCGATGGAGCCGACCCATCCGCTGTTCGAGGCGAGCCGGGTTCCACGGAATGTCGAAATTCACCATGATCCAGGCGAACTGAAGGTTTATACCCTCTCCGGCAGCATCCGTCGCCAACATGAAACGCGCAGTTGGAGCATCGGGGTTCTTGATGCCTTGTGCCCGTCGAATCTCTGCAGGCATAAAGAAAATACGCTGCCTTTCACGTTCTTCAACGTCCATCCCCCCGTGAATGTATGCCAACTGCCCGGTGTATCCCAAGGCCTCGAATCGTTGGCGAAGGTATTCGAGCGTGTCCCGATGTTCTGTAAAGATGAGCAATTGTTCGTTGCGGAAATCGGAGGACTCGATCAGTTCTCGCAACTTCAGGAACTTGGTCTCTTGCTGAAGCTCACGGACCTGATCGCCCAGTGACATCACCAGGTCGATGTACTCCAACTCTTTCTGAAGCTGCGCAGCATTCGTTGGGCGCGCCAAGGAGAGAGC
>Ga0307377_10006984_pt1 | contig 11732 bp, 9 predicted proteins | sample TR3MG_FD_202535 | JGI IMG/M metagenome (GOLD analysis project Ga0307377, IMG submission 202535) | Soil microbial communities from Risofladan, Vaasa, Finland - TR-3 | ecosystem: Environmental > Terrestrial > Soil > Coastal area > Acid sulfate soil | place: Finland: Risofladan, Vaasa | collected...
GGCGAGGAAATGTGGGCGCTGTACGAGCTGGGCGAGCTGCATCCCGACACCGAACTTACCGGCCACTTCGAGTTCGACGAACGCATCGCCGACGTCGACAGCGTGATGCAGTCGATCATCGATGCGCGCGAGGAAGCGATCATCCGCCAGCAGGGGCGCGAGGCGGCGGCGCTGGAAGACTGAGCAGCCTTCCGGTTGTCTGTGTAGGAGCGCACTTGTGGGAGCGGCTTCAGGGCGCGCTGGCGCCCAGCAGTTCCACGTCGAACACCAGCGAGGCGTTGGGCGGGATGTCGTCGCCGGCACCATCCGCGCCGTAACCGAGCGCCGCAGGAATCAGCAGGGTGCGCCTGCCACCCACGCGCATGCCAGCCACGCCCTGATCCCAGCCGGCGATCACATTGCCCGCGCCCAGCACGAAGGAAAACGGCTGGCCGTGATCGCGCGAGCTGTCGAACTGGGTGCCGTGCTTGTCGCTGGTGTTTTCGTCGTACAGCCAGCCGGTGTAGTGCACGGTCACCTTCATGCCGGCCTGTGCTTCGACGCCGGTGCCGACCTGCCGGTCGATCACGCCGAGTTTGTCCACCTGGCCACTGGCATGCGCCGGCGGGGTGGCGGTGCAGGCGGCGAGGACAACCAGGGCAAGCAGGGACAGCAACCAGCGCATGGGATGACTCCGGTAGGGTGGTTCGAGGCGAGGATTCATGATCGGTTTTGCACAACGGTGTGAACGTTGCGCGCTTGCGGATGATGCGGCCGATCGACGGCCATGTTCAGCTTACTGTTTCAGCGACCGCCATGCGTCGCAGCGGATCGACCGCGACCGCATCGGCATCGTTCATCATCTGCAGCTGGCCATCCTGGATCAGGCATTGCAGGCGCATGCCACGCTGCAGCAACGCGACGAGTTCGGCCACGGTGGCGGCGGGGATGTCGAGCACGGTGAGGTTGCGGTGGCGGCCCAGCGAGGCCCCGACCTTGTTCCACCAGATCTCCGCGGCATGGCCGCCGTAGCTGATCACCACCACCTGGCGCGAACGGCCGCAGGCCTTGCGGATGCGGGTTTCGTCGGGCTGGCCGACTTCGATCCACAGTTCGATCTCGTCGGTGTACGCCTTGCGCCACAGCGCCGGTTCGTCTTCGTCGCTGATGCCCTTGCCGAACTCCAGCCGGTCCTGCGCATACAGCGCGAACGCCAGCAGCCGCACCATCAGCCGCTCCTCGGTTTCGGACGGGTGCCGCGCCAGGGTCAGCGCATGGGTGGCGTAGTAATGCCGGTCCATGTCGCTGATCTGCAGTTCGACCTTGTAGATGGTGGAGTTGAGCGCCATGCGGTGTGCCTCGGGACAACAGCCAGCCATTCTACGCGCCGGCAGCCCGGCCCGGCCAAAGTCCGATAGGCTGCCGGCGTCGGCGGGAGGCTTTTTTGTGGGAGCGACTTCAGTCGCGATGCTCTTGCTGAAGACGTGAAGAGCATCGCGGCTGAAGTCGCTCCCACAAAAGCTGCTCCTCACAAAAGCCGCCCCACGACTGTCGGAGTTTCCGCAATATCCATCGGCAGCCAATCCACGCTATCTTGCGCAGCATCCAGCCATCGGGGGAGAGCGATTCGTGAGTGCATCTGCAGCATCATCCAGCGCACAACCGCGCGCCGAGCTGACCGTTCGCGGCCTGATCATCGGTGTGCTGATCACCGTGGTGTTCACCGCGGCCAACGTGTTCTTCGGGCTCAAGGCCGGCCTCACCTTTGCCACGTCGATTCCGGCGGCGGTGATCTCGATGGCGGTGTTGCGCTATTTCAAGGACGCCACGATGCAGGAGAACAACATCGTGCAGACAGTCGCCTCGGCGGCCGGCACGCTGTCGTCGATCATCTTCGTGCTACCGGGGCTGATCCTGATCGGCTGGTGGACCGGCTTCAACTACTGGACCTCGTTCGCGATCTGCGCATTGGGCGGCATCCTGGGCGTGATGTATTCGATCCCGCTGCGCCGCGCGCTGGTGACCAACTCCGACCTGCCGTACCCGGAAGGCGTGGCCTGCGCCGAGGTGCTCAAGGTGGGCGCCGGGGTCAGCGAAGGCGTCAGCGCCGAGGCGGCCGCCGCCTCCAACCGGGCCGGCCTGCTGGCGGTGCTGTGGGGCTCGATCGTGTCGGGCGTGTTCGCCGTGGTGGTCGCCACGCGGGTGTTTGCCGGCGACGTGGTGCAGTACTTCCGCGTCGGCGGCAACCAGGGCGGGGTGACCGGGTTCGATTTCTTCCTGTCCTTCGCGCTGTTCGGCATCGGCCATCTGGTGGGGCTGTGGGTGGGCATCGCGATGCTGGTGGGCGCGCTGATCGGCTGGGGCTGGGGCGTGCCGCACTTCTCCGCGATGATGCCAGTGGCCGGTTCGATTGCCGATCTGGCCAATGCCACCTGGAGCCACAAGGTGCGCTTCGTCGGCGCTGGCACCATCGGCGTGGCCGCGATCTGGACACTGGCCAAGCTGGTCAAGCCGGTGATCAGCGGCCTGGCCTCGGCGATGGCGGCCTCGCGCGCGCGCGGCGCCGGCAACGCGGCGCTGCTGCCGCGCACCGAGCAGGACATCCCGATCGGCCAGGTCGGCCTGATCTCGCTGGTATCCCTGCTGCCGATCGGCTGGCTGATCGCGAACTTCGCCACCACCGCCGGCAACGGCCTGGGCGATCACGTGGTGGCGCTGGTGGTGGGCGGGCTGATCTTCGTGGTACTGATGAGCTTCTTCGTGTCCGCCGTGTGCGGCTACATGGCCGGCCTGATCGGCTCCTCCAACAGCCCGCTGTCGGGCATCGGCATCATCGTGGTGATCAGTGCCGCGCTGCTGCTGGTGGTGGGCCTGCGCGCGCAGCTGCCGGCGAGTAGCGAGAATGCGCTGGTGGCGTTTGCACTGTTCATCACCTCGATCGTGTTTGCCGCCGCGGCGATCGCCAACAACAACCTGCAGGATCTGAAAACCGGGCAGCTGGTCGACGCCACGCCGGCCAGGCAGCAGTGGGCGCTGGTGATCGGCGTGCTGGCCGGCGCGGCGATCATTCCACCGATCCTGGATCTGCTCAACCACGCCTACGGCTTCGTCGGTGCGCCGGGTCCGGTGCGCCCCAACGCGCTGCCGGCGCCGCAGGCCGGGCTGATCTCGGCGCTGGCGCAGGGCGTGATCAAGAACAACATCGACTGGAGCCTGATCGAGATCGGCGCGGGCATCGGCGTGCTGATGATCATCATCGACGAGGTGCTTCGCCGCAAGACCAAGTTTGCGCACCTGTCGCCGCTGGCGGTGGGCCTGGGCATCTACCTGCCGACCCAGAGCACGCTGATGGTGGTGGTCGGCGCCGTCGCCGGCTGGTGGTTCGACCGCCGCGCCGACCGCGAGGCCAGGAATCCCGAGGCGACCAAGCAGCTCGGCGTGCTGCTGGCCTCCGGCATGATCGTGGGCGAGGGTCTGCTCGGCGTGGTGATCGCCGCCTTCGTGGCGTTTACCGGCAAGGACTATCCGCTGGCCCTGGTCGGCGACGCATTCGCCAGCGGCCCGGCGCGCTGGATCGGCGGCGCCGCGTTCGCCCTGGTGATGGTGCTGCTGTACCGCTGGGTGGCCCGGCTGGGACACGCTGCCGCGGATGTCTGAGCGCCCATCATGCGCACCTCCGACCTTGCGACGATGCGTCGGCATCGCCCGGGTGGCTGTAGCGTTCCATTCATCGCCTGAATCGGTCGAGGCTCTACACTAGGCGGCCTTCAGGGGAGTCGGACGTCGCGTGGAGCAGGAAAAGGTCGTGCAGGTGCGGAGCGACGAGGATTCCCTCGCCTCACCGAGTCAACACATCGTGGTGCTGCGTCGGCTGGCCGGGCCGCTGTTGTCGGTAGGCATGCTGTGCCTGGCGCTGTGGGCACTTCATCTGCTGGCCCGGGAGGTGAATTACCACCAGGTCCGGCGCTACGTGCAGAGTCTCTCGCACGGCCGCTTGCTGCTGGCGGCGCTGTTCACCGCGCTGGGCTATGCGGTGATGACGCTGTACGACCGTTTCGCGCTGGTTTCGATCGGCCGCAAACTGCCCTGGCGCCGGGTCGGCATGATCTCGTTCATCAGCTACGCCTTCAGCAATGCGGTAGGCATGTCGCTGCTGGTGTCCGGTTCGATCCGTTACCGCTTCTACATCCAGAACGGCTTGTCCACCGGCGAGGTGGCCCGGGTGGTGCTGTTCTGCACCACCAGTTTCTGGCTGGGGCTGCTGGCGCTGACCGGGGTGACCCTGCTGTGGGTGCCGTTGCCGGCCAATCTTCCGCTGGCGGCGTTCAGCCTGCCGCTGGGCGTGCTGCTTGCGCTGATCCCGCTGGCTTGGCTGGCCGGCGGCCAGATCCATCGCCCGGTGCGGATCTGGCGCTGGCGCGTGAACCTGCCGTCGACGCGGACCGGCCTGCAGCAGATCCTGCTCGGCGCGCTGGACTGGGGTCTGGCGGCGGCCGTGCTTTACGTGCTGATGCCCGATCAGCTCAACCATGGTTTCGGGCATTTCCTGGCGATCTTCGTGATTGCCCAGATCATCGGGTTGATCAGCCACGTGCCCGGCGGCATCGGCGTGTTCGAGGCGGTGATGCTGGCCAGTTTCGGCGCCACCGGCAATCAGGCGCTGACGGCGCCGATCCTGGGCGCGCTGGCGGCGTTTCGCGTCATCTACTACCTGCTTCCGCTGTGCACGGCGACGGTGCTGGTACTGCAGCGGGAGGCGCGCGGCCTGCGCCGGAAATCCCTGCTGGCACCGTGGTTCACCGGCCTGCTGCCCTCGTTCTTTGCGGGCCTGACCATGGTCTCCGGCGCGGTGCTGCTGTTTTCCGGGGCGACCCGTGCATTGCCCGATCGCATGGCGATACTGCGCGACGTGTTGCCGCTGTCGGTACTGGAAGTCTCGCATCTGCTGGCCAGCGTGATCGGCATGCTGCTGCTGATCCTCGCGCGCGGGCTGCAGCGCCGGCTGGATGCGGCGTATGTGCTGACCCTCGTGCTGTTGGTGGCGGGTGCGGTGTTCTCGCTGCTGAAAGGCATCGACTACGAGGAGGCGACCCTGCTCACCCTGCTGGCGATGGCACTGGCGCCGGCGCACCGGCTGTTCTATCGGCGCGCGTCGTTGTTCAGTACCTCCTTCTCGCTGGGCTGGGTTCTGGCGATCCTGGCGGTGCTGGGCTGCGCGAGCTGGCTGGTGATGTTCAGCTACAAGCATGTCGATTACAGCAGCAGCCTGTGGTGGGAATTCACTTTCCGTCAGGGTGGGGCGCCGCGCGCGTTGCGTGCCCTGGTGGCGGCAGCGGCAGCCGGCATGCTGTTCGCCGTGGCCAGCCTGATCCGCCCGGTTCGACTGCATCGCGAACCGCCCAGCGAGATCGAGCTGGCGCAGGCGCTGCCCCTGATCAAGCAGAGCGCCTGCGCCCAGGCGCACCTGGCGCTGATGGCAGACAAGACGCTGCTGTTCGATCCCGCGCACAAGGCGTTCGTGATGTACGACATTGCCGGCCGCAGCTGGGTGACCATGGGCGATCCGGTCGGCACGGACGATGCCGCCCGGCGGGAGTTGGTGTGGACGTTCCTCGAACAGTGCGAGCATGCCGGCGGCTGGCCGGTGTTCTACCAGGTCAGCCCGGCCAACCTGGACCTGTATCTGGAAGTGGGCATGAACCTGCTGAAGATCGGCGAGGAGGCGCGGGTGCGGCTGGCCACGTTCAACCTCGACGGCAAGTCGAAGAAGGTGCTGCGCAATACGGTGAACAGGCTGACGCGCGAAGGCCTGCGGCTGGAGATCGTGCCGGCCGGTGCGGTGGTGCCGCTGTTGCCGCGGTTGAAACAGGTCTCCGATGCCTGGTTGCGCGACAAGCATGCGCGCGAGAAGCGCTTTTCGCTGGGCGCATTCGATCCGCACTACCTGGTTCGCACGCCGGTGGCGGTGGTGTGGCAGGGCGATCGACTGGTGGCGTTCGCCAACCTTTTTCTCAGCAACACCATGCAGGAGGCATCGGTGGACCTGATGCGCTTCCTGCCCGACGGTCCGTCCGGGATCATGGATTACCTGCTCGTGGAATTGATGCTGTGGGCGCGCGGCGAGGGCTACCACTGGTTCAACCTGGGCATGGCGCCGCTGGCCGGATTGCAGAACCGGCGGCAGGCGCCGTTGTGGAACCGTTTCGGCGCGCTGGTGTTCGGTCGCGGCGAACGTTTCTACAACTTTCGCGGTCTGCAGCGCTACAAGGACAAATTCGACCCGGAATGGGAGCCGCGCTACATGGCCGTTCCCGGCGGCATTGCACTGCCGATGATCCTGACCAACGTGGCCAGCCTGATCTCCGGTGGACTCTCCGGCGTGGTGCGCCGATGAAAACAGGAAAACGGATCATGTGGGCTGGAACAGGTGCATGCGTGCTGGGACTGGCCCTGCTGTGGAATCCGTTCGCGCGGCCCAGCCTGGAAAAGTCCACGGTGGTTGTGCCGGCTGCGGCCGGCGTGCAGGCGCCGGCCGGCAAGGGCGACGTGCTGACCATCCTGTACTCCGGCGACGGCGGCTGGGCCGACCTCGACAAGCAGCTGGGCGGCGCTTTCGCCGCCCGCGGCATTCCGGTGCTGGGCATCAACGCATTCAAGTATTTCTGGCGCAGCCGCTCGCCCGACGAGGCGGCCGAACAGCTGGACGCGCTGATGACGAAGCAGCTCGACCAGTGGCACAAGCAGCGTGTGTGGCTGGTAGGCTTCTCGTTCGGTGCCGACGTGCTGCCCACCATCATCGACAAACTCAGTCCGGTCAACCGTGCGCGCATCACCCAGCTGGTGCTGCTCTCGCCCAGTCGCGACACCAGCTTCGAAATCCAGTTCGAGGGCTACATGATCACGCAGGGGCGGATCAAGGCCTTCGTCAAGACCATGCTGGAGAAGTTCAACAAGGTGCCGCACTACGATGCACTGCCGCCGCTGCAGGCGCTGAACGATCGGCCGCCCACCGTCTGTTACTACGGTCTGCAGGAAACCGGCGACAGCCTGTGCACCATGCCTGGCCTGCCGCCGTGGGTCAGCGTGCATGCCAAGCAGGGCGACCATCACTTTGCCGGCGGCTACCAGCCGCTGGCGCGGCAGATGCTGAAGGAGTTGCCCGCGAGCGCACGGGCGACAGACAGGCCTCTCCCGGAGCGCGCCCAAGTGCAGTAGGAGCGCACCCTGTGCGCGATGCTCTTGAGGCGCGTGCAGGAAGAGCATCGCGCACAAGGTGCGCTCCTACGCGGCGGGCTATTCGCGGTGCCCTACAATGCCGCCACCGTTTCGCCGCTGAAGAGATGACGTGACTGCTGCCGGCTTTTTCGCGGCCGTGCCGGATACGGCGCTGGCTGCCTTGTTCGTTCCCTTTGAAGCGTCGCAGTTGCGTCTGCCGGCGGATGGGCGCGTGCTGTTCTTGCGCGCGCGTGCCGGCGTGCGTCTGCGCGAGATGGCGCAGCCCGGCTGGTTGTGCCAGCAGGGGTTCCTGCCGTTTGCCGACGAGCTGGGCCGTAACGGCCTGCGCGTGGGCGAGCCGGCCGCCGATGAAAAATTTCCGCTGGTGCTGCTGTTGCCACCGCGGCAGCGCGACGAGGCCCGCGCGTTGTTTGCCCGCGCGCTGGGCCACCTGATGCCGGGCGGCACGCTGCTGGCGAGCATGCCCAATGCCGAGGGCGCGAAGTCGGGCGAGGCCGACCTGGCGAAACTGGCCGGTGCCGTGCAGCATCTGTCCAAGCACAAGTGTCGGGTGTTCTGGAGTACGCCGGCGGCAGCGGACATTGATCGGGCACTGCTGGCCCAATGGCTGGCGCTGGATACGCCGCGCGAGATCATGCCCGGCTATGTCAGCCGCCCCGGCCTGTTCGCCTGGGATCGCATCGACCGCGCCTCGGCGTTGCTGGCTGCGCACCTGCCGACCGACCTGCACCGGCGCGTGGCCGATCTGGGCGCCGGCTACGGCTATCTCGCCAGCCAGGTCGTTGCGCGCTGCCCGCACGTCGGCGCGATCGACCTGTACGAGGCCGAGGCACGCGCGCTGGAGCCGGCGCGGATCAATCTGCAAAACGCCGTACGCGCGTGCGGCCGCGATGTGGCGGTGGCGGTGCACTGGCACGACGTCACCCGCGGCCTGCCGCAGCGTTACGACGCTATCGTCAGCAACCCGCCGTTCCATCAGGGGCGCGCCGATCTGCCGGAACTGGGTCGCGCCTTCATCGCCAGTGCCGCCGATGCGCTGCTGCCGGATGGTCGTCTGTTCATCGTGGCGAACCGGCATCTGCCGTATGAGGCGATACTCACCGCGCGTTTTTGCGAAGTGCGCCCGTTGGCGACGCAGGAGGGGTTCAAGGTGATCGAAGCGGCTGGAGTGCGTGCATGAAACTGGTCAAGCTTATCGCCAACCTGGGCTACGGCAGCCGCAAGGATGTGACGCAGATGTTTCGCGCCGGCCGCATCACGGACGCCGATGGCGAGGTGCTGTACGCCGACGATGTGGTGCCGCACGAAACCATCCGCGTCGACGACGAGCCGCTGGATCCACCGCCCGGGCTGGTGCTGATGATGAACAAGCCGCTCGGCGTCACCTGCTCGCGCAAGGATCCGGGACGCGTGGTGTACGACCTGCTGCCGCCGCGCTACAGCGTGCGCACGCCGGCATTGTCCAGCGTGGGGCGGCTCGATCGCGACACGTCCGGCCTGCTGCTGTTCACCGACGACGGCGCGCTGCTGCACCGGATCATCTCGCCCAGGGCGCAGGTGGCCAAGGTGTACGAAGCCACCCTGACGCAGGACCTGCGCGGCGACGAACGCGCGCTGTTCACCAGCGGCACGTTGCTGCTGGAATCGGAAAAGGAGCCGCTGGCACCGGCATGGCTCGACGTGCTGGGTCCAAGACATGCCCGGCTCACCGTGACCGAGGGTCGCTATCACCAGGTACGGCGCATGTTCGCCGCCGCCGGCAATCACGTCGAGACACTGCAACGGATCGCGGTCGGTGGCCTCACCCTGGGCGGGTTACCGCTGAGCGAATGGCGTGCGCTCGATGCCGACGAGGTCGCGTCGATTTTCGCCGCGTAGGGCGGGCAGTGCCCGCCGCCACGTCAGCCGGCACATCCCCGTAGAGCGCACCCTGTGCGCGAATGCTTTTGTGGGAGGCTTTTGTGGGAGCGACTTCAGTCGCTCTCATCAAATGTCAAGCGTCCCTTTGATCGAAAAGAGTTGCAAAAGCGGCCCTGTAGGGCGGGCATTGCCCGCCGGCTTCTGCCCGGATCGTCATGGCGCAGAGCGGCGGGCAGTGCCCGCCCTATGCAGCGAGCCAACCCAGCCCATGTTTGTTGCGCGACAGCGCGCCGCCAAAGGCGGGGCGAAAACTCCTACAGTCGCTCCCGGAAGCATTCGCGCACAGGGTGCCTACAGCATGTGCACGGCGGTGGGAATCGCCGCGCCGAACCACTTCAGCCGCTCGTCGCGGCAGCTCGGGCTGCCCATCGCGTACTTGCGGCAGATCGTGGGGCGGTCTTCGTAGATGCTGCAGCGCGAAGTGTTCGGATCGACCGCGACACACCAGCCGTCCTCGCCCTTGGCCAGGGTTTCCATGCCGCGTTCATCGCGATGGATCAGCCATTGCGGCATATGGTCTTCCGGCATCAGCACCACGGTGAGGCGACAGCAGACCGCTTCGCAGGTCGTGCATTGCACACTCGGGTCGACGCTTTCCGCGTAGGGATCAGGTAGGTTGTTCACCCCCCAGCATGACAGCATTGGCCGGCGCGCACCTGAACCGGCCGATGATGGCGTACGACGGTCGCGCGCGGCGCGATGAACGAGGTGTCCTTGGCTACGGCTCTTGTAGAAGCGACTTCAGTCGCGATGTCTTTCGATATGCCACAAGAACATCGCGGCTGAAGCCGCTCCCACAAAAGCCGCTCCCACACGCTGCGCACCTACAGGTCGACGGGCTCTTGCATGATGCGGCTCATGCCCGGATATAAGGTTCAGCTTCGTCAATCACGTCTTGCCGCCCATGCTCAAGTTCCGTTTCGACAACGCATTCGTGCGCGACCTGCCCGGCGACCCGGAGCAGGGTGGGCGCGTGCGCCAGGTCGAGGGCGCGCTGTATTCGCTGATCGATCCGACGCCGGTCGCCGCGCCGCGATTGCTGGCACATTCGCGCGAGATGGCCGGTGTGCTCGGCCTCGACGAGGTCGACGTGACGTCCGCCCAGTTCGCACAGGTGTTCGGCGGCAACGCGCTGCTCGAGGGCATGCAACCGTGTGCGGCGAATTACGGTGGCCATCAATTCGGCCACTGGGCCGGGCAGCTCGGCGATGGCCGGGCGATTTCGCTGGGCGAAACAATCACTGCTGCGGGGAATCGCTGGGAGCTGCAGCTGAAGGGCGCGGGGCTGACGCCGTATTCGCGCGGTGCGGACGGTCGCGCGGTGCTGCGCTCGTCGGTACGCGAGTTTCTGTGCAGCGAGGCGATGCACCACCTGGGCGTGCCGACCACGCGCGCACTGAGCCTGATCGATACCGGTGAGGCGGTGGTGCGCGACATGTTCTACGACGGGCACGCCGCGCCGGAGCCGGGGGCGATCGTGTGCCGCGTGGCGCCGTCGTTCATCCGCTTCGGCCACTTCGAGCTGCCGGCCTCGCGCGGCGACCACACGCTGCTGCGGCAGCTGGTCGACTTCACCATCCGTCGCGACTTTCCGGAGATCGGCGGGCAGGGCGAGGCGCGGTATGCCGAATGGTTCGCCCAGGTATGCGAACGCACCGCGGTGATGATCGCGCACTGGATGCGCGTGGGCTTCGTGCATGGCGTGATGAATACCGACAACATGTCGATCCTGGGCCTGACCATCGACTACGGTCCGTACGGCTGGGTCGACAACTACGATCCGGACTGGACGCCCAACACCACCGACGCGCAGCGCCGCCGCTACCGCTTCGGCCAGCAGCCGAACGTGGCATGGTGGAACCTGAGCCGCCTGGCCGGCGCGCTGGCGCCGCTGTTTGCTGGTATCGAACCGCTGCAGGCCGGGCTGGATCGCTATGCGGCGGCCTACGCCAGGGCCGACCGCGCCACCATCGCCGCCAAGCTTGGCCTGGCCGAATGCCGCGACGACGATGTGGCCTTGATGCAATCGCTGCAGGCGCTGATGCAGCAGGCCGAGATCGACATGACGCTGTGGTTTCGCGCGCTGGCCGATGTCGATCCGCAGGCGCCGACGCTGCTGCCGCTGCGCGAGGCGTTCTACGACGAAACCAGGCAACACGAGGCGGAGCCTGCGCTCGGCGCATGGCTGGCGCGTTACGCCGCCCGCCTCGCCGATGACCCGCATTCGGCCGGGCAACGCCGCGAGCGGATGCTTGCGGCCAACCCGCGCTACGTGCTGCGCAACTATCTGGCGCAGCAGGCGATCGACCGGGCCGGGCAGGGCGATGCCGGCGGCATCCATGAACTGCTTGAGGTGCTGCGCCATCCGTACGACGATCAGCCCGGCCGCGACGCGTATGCGCAAAAGCGGCCGGACTGGGCACGCCACAAGGCCGGCTGCTCGATGCTCTCGTGCAGTTCGTGAGCCGCCAACGAACAAGGGTCGGCATGGCCGGCCTTTGGGTTCAGTCAATGGTGCCCTCGAGACGATTCGAACGTCCGACCTGTCCCTTAGGAGGGGGCTGTTAGACTCTCTAAACCCTTGAAAATAAAGGGCT
>Ga0307377_10006986_pt1 | contig 11731 bp, 14 predicted proteins | sample TR3MG_FD_202535 | JGI IMG/M metagenome (GOLD analysis project Ga0307377, IMG submission 202535) | Soil microbial communities from Risofladan, Vaasa, Finland - TR-3 | ecosystem: Environmental > Terrestrial > Soil > Coastal area > Acid sulfate soil | place: Finland: Risofladan, Vaasa | collected...
TATTGCTGATCGAATCTTTTGAACATTTATAATAAGCAGAAATAATTTTTTTTGTAAAAACTCCTGTATAAATGGGAATATTTCTGTTAATAAATGATAGACCATAAAAATGGTCTTTATGTGGATGTGTGATAAGAATCCCATCTACATTTGTAATCAAATCATTGTGTTTCTGGCTCTTATTAGCTTCGTAATTAGTATATAAGTTTTCAATTGAAAGGTGTTCTGTATTAGGTAACAATCCTAACTTTATTAAATCCTTAACTGAAGATGGTTCCTCGTATTTTTCAAAGTTTTCATTGAAATTCTTAATATTGATTCCAAAATCTAAAAAGATTTTTACATCATAGTTGAAATCTTCTAATAGGATTTTATTTCCTCCTACTTCATTCACGCCCCCTAAAAAAGTAAGCCTTACAGCTGAATTTTTCATTTTGTCTTTCTGGATTTAGGTTTTTTTTTAATAATTATCTACTTTTATGTAGAGATCTAACAATATAATTACCATATAATTTCTATAAAAATTTTTGTCATTATTAATTAAATTCTTTAGTGGAGCTCTAACAAAGATTAAAGAAATTATTGTGATTGGATGATTAAGCAAACTGATCCTTAAACTTGAGGGAACAATTTCAATCAAAAAATAGATAATTCTATGAAAAAGAAGGAAAAGGAGCTCCAATTCGAGCCGAAGTATTATAGGTTAAGAGAGAATTAAACTCATACTTGAGTTTAATAGAGGGCGAAATCCAATGTTAGCTCGAATTTCTACTACCTTCAATAATTATTTGTTTTCTAATTATATAAAAGCAAGTGATCCAAATTTTTATTTGTGCTGATAGAACATACAAAAACAAAGATAATAGACAATTATGTTAACTAAGAGTGAACATTAACACAAAAAAAGAGTTTAATCAAATTTAAGCCACGCTTCACAAGTTCTTAATGCATTAAATTTCTGCAGTTTTTCATTAGCAGAATCTATTGCTTGTTGAGTAATAACATGTTTTTTAAACCCCGCTTTTTCAAGTTCTTCAATATTATATGTAATTCTCATTATTAATTGAGTCGATATTTTTTCAGTATACAGCTGAGTTTTTTCTTTAAGATTCTCATCATTTATTTCTAATGATTTTAACTCGATAATATAACCATCTTTATCAAGGTTATCTAACTTGTATTGTAGAAAATCTAAACTTTGTCTTCGCAAAAGAATAGCGACGTGAATAAGCTGTTTATGAGCTTTCGAATAATTGGCAAGAAAAATCCCATAAATTGTTAATCCAGCTATTACAAAAGCTAAAATTTCTGCAATTAAACTAAAAACCCATATTATTATAACTTCGCCAAAGATAAACGGTAAATAAGCAAAAATTATGATAATAACACTAAATAATAGACCGAATTTAAGTAAAGTATTTCTTTTTTTTTCAGTGATATCCCAGAGAACTGAATGTGTTGCTTCGGCGTCAATCGAGCGATTATATGCCGCTTTTATTTTCCCTATTGCAATTTCTTTAAGATCATTTAATTCTGTTAACTCATCTTCTCCCATGGTTGTTACCTCGCATAATTCTTTTAGAATATAATAATCAGTATTAAAAAATATTTATATATTTATTTATAACAATCTCTCAACATTCTGATGTAAAGCTTAAACAATTAATACAGAATATTTTTATTTTATTACCTCTATTTCTTGTTTTCTAAATCAAGCGGTTCATATTTAATCATAGAGCCCTTCCCTCGCTCCATGTAAAGAAACTCATATTTTTCGGGTTTAAAATGATTTCTCAAGAATTTTAGAACTTCTAATCCTTTAGAAAACTCGTCACATATAAATATATCAACGCTGATATACCCGTGTTCTGGCCAGGTATGAATTGCTGCATGACTTGTTTTAAGTATGGCAACAGCACTATATCCATATGGCTGGTAATTATGATGAAAAATATCGTAAGTTATTAAATCTGCGTAAGTTAAAGAGTCTAGAAAAATTTTTTGAATTTTTTCATTTTCTAAAAGGAAACTTTGGTCTGAAAAACGCATTTCTCCAACAAAATGATATCCAATAGGACGGTAGGGATTCGTCTTTCTTTCTTTTAGTTCAGCAGTATAAATTGGGAGTGTATTTAGACTTAATTTATCTTCTATGTTTTGAATTTCAGCTAATTCTAAATAATAAAGATGACTAAACTGGCCTAAAATACTTGCCCCTTTGTAAAGATTAAAGTATGGAATCATTTCTTTTATTATAAATCCATGATCTAAAATAGATAATTGAATATGTTGCATTTCTTTGGGAGGTTTATTTCCAAAACATAAGACACATTTTTTCCCTAAAATTTTATGTACATTTCCATCGATTGTTATGCTAGTTTTTAAAACTTGTTTAGCTCTTTTTAGAAATAAGCGCAAACCTTCATTCGTATAAGGAGGATCCATCAAAACAATATCAAAATTGTTAAGAATATTAGTAGGGCATGGATCTCTGAGATCATGTGATATAACTCTAAAGTTTTTTAAAGAAAGATCATTTGCACTCTTAGAAAGAAATTTTAGAACATTAGGATCGATATCTATAACCGATATTTCTTCAGCTAAGTTCAATAAGCCAACAGCTAGAGAAGTAGCGTCGTCATCCCCAAGGAATACTATTTTCATTCCCTCAATATCTCCTTTTTTTAAGAGATAAAGAGCACGATTTATTACTGTAGAAGAAATGGCATGAGATTGATCTAAAGCAAAATCTGGGTCAGGACGTTTGCTTAATATTTCTTCGATTTGATTAATAGAAGCAAATTCTTCAGGAAATTCAGTTAATGACGAATTGAAATTATTTGGAAGAGGATCATACTCAAATTTTAAATTCAAATTTTCGCGAATCCAAGTTCTACCATCTACACCAAGATAATTTTTCTTTTCTATAATCCCCGCTTTTACTAATTCACCTCGAACAGCTGCTAGTGCAGGTATGGCGATTCCAGTTTTTTGGGAAACTTTTTTATTTTTTAATAAAGGAAAGCGAAACATTGTAAGAAGAATTGATCTAACGCCCTCAACTCCTTCTGCTAGCTGAGCTCTCTCAGCAATTAATGTAAGCACATTTTCTGCTTCTATATGCATGGTTTAATTCCATATAAAGTATTACTGCATAATTAGTTCGGATTGCTTTTAGTTTTTTAGATAAATAGAAAAGAAAAAGTTTTTAAATTCCATATTCATAACGATCTTAATTCATAACGATCTTAATATGGATTGATCGAATAATAATTCAAAATGATTATTGATTATGTCTACTGAAGAAAAAATAGTATTAAGCCATATTACTTTTGCTGTTTTAGGATTAGTATCAGAACACCCGTGCCACGGGAAAGATATAAATAAAAGAATTGAAGAGAGAGGAATGAAGGCTTGGACAGCTATCGGTGAATCATCAGTATATGGTGTATTAAAAAATCTAAAAGAGAAAGAATTAGTCGACTCTTGGTCAGAAGAGGAAAACAATCGTTTGGTGAAAATTTATAAAATAACAAGTAAAGGCACTAAATTACTTAAGAAGAAGATTTACAAGGTTCTTAAGGAGTTTATAGGCAGAAATGATCCCGATTTCTATATGGCATTTTCATTGTTGCCTTATTTATCAGAGGAAGAACAAATAGAGGTTTTCACTCATTCGCTAAACACTATAAAAAAACATAAACTAGAATTAGAGAAAATGTTAAAAGAAAACTCCAAAATGCCACTAAATGTTAGAGGATTATTCATTCACCCAAATAAAATCCTTCAGACTAATATTGAATTTTTAGAAATGGTTTTAGATGAAATTAAAAGAGGAGGAGGAAAAATTGACAAAGAAGCATATAATAAATAGTTTCATCCACAGGGTTGGCTATCATTGCGAATCCTCATCAATGAGAGATCTTTTTGAATTTCAAGGTTTTCCTATGTCTGAAGCAATGGCATTTGGCTTAGACGCAACGATGGGTTTTGGATTTTTCGATACCACCAATAGTATATCATTTATACCGGAATCAGATATCCCCTTTTTCCTTGGAGGTAAGCAAGGAACAATAGAACCAAATTCTTTAGCTTGCCGATTATTGGGAATCTCGTTAAGGAAGCAATCTTTCACCAGTGCTAATAAAGCATGGGAAGAGTCAAAAAAGATGATAATCCAAAATAATCCACTTATTCTCAAAGTTGATCTGGGATATTTGCCCTATTTTGAAGAAGAGGGAGATATTCATTTTGGTGGACATGCAATTACTTTAGCAGGTTATGATGAGGAAGCAGGAATTGGGTATGTAGGTGATACTGATTTTGAAGGATTTCTGGAAGTCCCTATAGAAAAACTAAAGAAAGCGAGAAGTTCTGAGCATGGTCCTAAATTTATGCATCCAAGTAATGCCCAATTTTCTATGGTAAGAAGAGCTGATGGAAAATATCCGCCTTTAGCAGCGGGAGTAAAAGTAGCTATTCAAAAAGTGGTAGGTAATATGTTACGCCCGTCTGTAAACAATAATGGGATTCAGGGTTTGAAGTTATTCGCAAATTCAATACCTCATTGGAACAAAAAATTGCTAGGAACAGCAAAGGATCCTCAAGGAAATTCGATATCACGTGCGAGGTTGATGTTTGAATTAATATATGGTTACATTGAAACTTGGGGCACTGGAGGGTCAAGTTTTCGTAATCTATATAAAAAATTCTTAGAGGAATTACTAAATCATCCAGAGATTAAAGAAGGTCCTAAAGCATGGAATAGCGAAGATTTCAGAATTGTAGAAGAAAGTATTCCAATTATTAGTAAGTCGGCACAAAGTTGGAGAGCGATTGCGATCTCTCTAAAGGATGTCGCAGAAGAACACAAAGATGAGTGCTTAGATTATATCAATTTAGCAGAACTACAAGGTATTGCTTACGATATCCAAAACCAGGAAGAAATTTTGTTTAATAAATTAAATAAACTGAAAATTTGAGGAGAAATAAGATGTATGAAAAAAATTTAGCAGCTCCATGTGGAGGTTATTGTGGTGCTTGTAGATCATATTTGTTATTGAAAAAAGATCTCTTAGAAGAAAAAGGGTATAAGCGTGGTTGTAAAGGCTGTCGGATTCAAAATAAAAATTGTTCGTTTATAAAAAGAGATTGTGCGTTAATAAGAAAAAACGAAATTGAGTTCTGTTACGAATGCAACACTTTTCCATGTTCAAACTTGAAAAGCATTGATGAGAGATATTATACAAAATATGGTGTGAGTCCGGTTAAGAATTTGAAGAGACTTCAAGAGGTTGGATTCGAACGATGGCTTCAAGAAAAAGAAAAACTATATCGATGTCCGGAATGCGGTGGAGAGATTTGCGTCCACGATGCTGAATGTTTTGATTGTGGTAATAAAATCAATCCGAATATAGAATAAGGAGACCCTAAATATGTGTGAAAAAATTAGTTATTGTGGGCTATATTGTGGAGCTTGTCCTTCTTATCAAAAGAAGACATGCTTGGGATGTAGACCTAATAATAAAAACCAAAATAGAAAATCAAAATGGGGTTGCAAAATTCGTAAATGCTGTATTGAACTAAAGGAGATTCAATACTGTGGCGAGTGTGAGGATTTTCCTTGTAAGGAAATTGAAAGGAAACTAATAAATTCTCATCCAGGTGATATTAGATTTAATTATCGTCATAGAATCCCTGATAATGTGGAAGAAATAGCTAAGTTGAGTCTTGAAAAGTGGTCTAAAGAACAAGAGATATTGTGGACATGTCAAGAATGTGGGCAACCCTTGATGTTTTATTATAATCAATGTAGCAGCTGTGGAAGAGAAAACGATCCACAAGCAACTTATTAAACGCATAAAAAAAATGAAAAATCATAAAAAAGATTTAGAAAGTATGTTGAATGAATATTCTGAGCTTCCATTGAATGTAAAAGGTTTATTTTTACATCCAATTAAAATTTTGGATACAGATATTAAGTTTTATGAGTATATTATAAAAGAAATAAAAAATGGAGGTCAATGGATGAAAAATGGATGAAATAAAGGTTTTTGGAGCAAGACTTCATAATTTAAAGGATTTAAATGTAGAAATCCCTAAAAAGAAAGTGGTCCTAATTACATGCGTATCAGGTTCTGGTAAATCAAGTTTAGCTTTTGATATTATTTTTGACGAGGGATTGAATCGATATTTACAATCCATTGGATTTCCTCCAGAGTTTGAAGATGAAAAACCGTTTGATTTACTTGAAGGGTTAAGTCCTACCGTAGCAGTGGAGCAAAGAACAACTCGCCTATTTAATCCTCGTTCTACAGTGGTACAAACACTAGATTATATAATCTTTTAAGAATGTTATATGTAACAGAGTGTATATTAATCTGTCCTATTTATAAAAAAACCATTAAACGAACATCTTGAATGTGATATATGTGGGATGGTTGTAGAAGTTTGGAGATTAAACACTTCAGTTTCAATGAACCAAGTAGTAAAATGTTTAATCATATTTTCAGTGATAAACCATGCGATACCACCCAATTAATTGTGCCAGAACATATTTCGCTAAAAGAATATAGAATTATATCTATAATCGTAAGTCTTATTGCTTCATTCGGAACAGAAATTAAAGAACAGAAATTAATAAATTTTCATGAAATTTAAAAAAATTTTCCACTTTATTTCTCGTTTGGCTAAATTTCTTTAATAGCTTTATCCTTATCTCATTATCCTCGCCATTTTCAATTAATAAGATCAAATTCTCTAATAAACCTTTATCAATAAAATTTAAATGACTTAATTTATCTGGCAGATCTTCAATGGCTTTTCGTCTATTTTATTAAAAAACCAGACGATATCTAATTTAAATATTTGCTATGTCTTGATTTTTTGATTTCCGCATAACTCAAGCTAAAAAATCACTAGAAAGGAATATATTAGAAATTTAAAACAGATTTTGGTTATTTATGTTTTAAAGTCGATAGATTTAAATAGAGAAATCAAAGCAGTTATAAATATATCAGATAAAGTAAGATATATTAAGTATTGTCACGAAATCATTGAAAATTAACTAATGCCAATAAACTACTAGGAGAAATCATGGTATTCGAAGATTATAATAATATTATTAAAGAAAGAAGGGCTTTAGAAGACCCTTATAACAAGGTTACTATTACGAAGGAAAAATATAAGCAACTTTTAGAAGCTTCAGAAAAATGTGAAGCGATTGTGAAGGAATATAGAGACATTGTCGCGAAGAAAACCGAATTAGAAAAACAAATTGAATTGCTAAAGCAGGATGGAAGAAAATTAAAAGAACTGGAAGAAAAAACGGAGAAATATTCGAATTCCTTATTGAGAGTCCAAGCAGAATATGAAAATTACCGAAAAATGAATCAGCGCGAAAATGAGAGATATGAACTTAAATACAAGGAAAAATTGCTAACGAAATTTGTTAAACTTTATGAGGATTTAACAAGAGCACTAAAAGTGCTAAACGAATTAGATTTGAACGATTCAATAAAAAAAGGGTTTGAAATGATAATAACGAATTTCCAAAAGATATTAGAAGAAGAGGGAGTAAAACCTATGCTTTCAGAGGGTGAAAAGTTTGATCCTTGCAAACACGAAGCATTAATGGTTGAAGTGAATGAAGAACTCCCTGAAAATACTATAATTGAAGAATTAAATAAAGGTTATTATTTAAATAACAAGATATTGAGACCCGCTGGGGTTAAGATATCAAAAACCAAATCAAAATTATAAATTTAAACAAAAAACATAATAAAAATTAAAAAAAAAAGTGAGAAAATATGGTAAAAATAATTGGTATAGATTTAGGAACTTCCAATTCAGCTGCTGCGGTATTAATAGGTGGTAAGCCTACGATTATTCCTAGTACCGAAGGTAATACATTAGGTGGAAAAGCTTTTCCTTCCGTTGTAGCGTTTACAAAGGATGGGCAAAGGTTGGTCGGAGAACCTGCGAGAAGGCAAGCAATTTCGAATCCTGATCGAACAATTACAGCAATAAAGCGAAAGATGGGAACATCCTATAAAGTGAAAATCGATAACAAAGAATACACGCCACAGGAAATTTCAGCAATGATTTTGAGAAAAATCAAAGAAGACGCAAGTGCTTATTTAGGCGAAGAAGTAACAGATGTTATTATTACAGTGCCTGCATATTTTAACGATAATCAAAGACAAGCTACCAAAGACGCGGGTCAGATCGCAGGATTGAATGTTAAACGTTTAATTAACGAACCTACTGCCGCGGCTGTAGCATACGGGTTAGATAAAAAAAATGCGAAGTTAAAAATTGCAGTTTTAGATTTAGGTGGTGGTACATTTGATGTTACAATAATGGAAATGGACAATCAAGTCTTTGAAGTAATCTCGACAGCGGGAGATACTCAATTAGGTGGAACCGATATGGACAGAATTCTTGTACAATATTTTGTTGATGAATTTAAGAATAAAGAAGGCGTTGATTTGAGCAATGATTCTATGGCGTTACAAAGAGTTAAAGAAGCGGTTGAAAAAGCTAAAATCGAATTATCTACTTCAGTTTCGACTGATATTAATTTACCGTACATAACAGCAACAGATAAAGGTCCAAAACATCTTACTATGAGTATCACAAGAGCAAAATTAGAACAACTGATTGATCCAATTTTAAAAAGATTAGAAGCACCTATAATTAAAGCTTTGAAAGACGCGGAATTAACCAAAGGAGAAGTTGATAAAGTAATTTTAGTTGGTGGACCAACGAGAATGCCAAGCGTTCAAAAAATATTCGAAAATTTCTTAGGGAAAAAGCCTGAAAGAAGTATAGACCCTATGGAATGCGTTGCTATGGGTGCTGCTATTCAAGGTGGTGTTTTAACTGGAGAGGTAGAAGACTTATTATTATTAGATGTCACTCCATTATCCTTAGGAGTTGAGACCTTAGGCGGCGTATTTACTAAATTGATTAACCGAAACACTACGATTCCAACTAAAAAGGCGGAGACTTTCTCTACGGCTGTTGATAATCAACCTGCAGTGGAAGTTCACGTATTACAAGGAGAAAGACCAAAAGCTGTTGATAACATTACTTTAGGAAAGTTTCATTTGACTGGGATACCACCTGCTCCACGAGGTATACCTCAAATTGAAGTGACGTTTGATATCGATCAAAACGGGATTATCAATGTTTCAGCGAAAGATAAAGGAACTGGTAAAAGTCAATCAATAACGATTACGGCATCAACTAAAATGTCAGAAGACGAAATCAACCAAAAAGTAAGAGAAGCTGAAAGTTACGCTGACGAAGATCAAAAGTTTAAAGAATTAACTGAAACAAAAAATCACGCTGAGGCCTTAGTATATCAAACTGAGAAGTTATTGAAAGAAAATGAGTCGGTAATAGGAGACTTAAAATCTAATATTCTGGAAAAAATCTCTGGGCTCAAGAGTGCAATGGAATCTGATGATGTTGTTCGAATAAAGAGTTCAATGGAAACTTTACAAAATTCTCTACACGAAGTTTCATCTCGAATTTACGGACAGCAACAAGCTCCAGATCAAGGCCCTCCACCTGGAGGTATGGGCGGAGATAATTATGGACAACATGGAAAGACTAAAGACGAAGTTGAACAAGAGAAATTCCGTAGAGCTTCAGGTCAAGACGATGACATAGTAGATGCTGAATACGATTAAGTTCAAATTTAATTTTTTTTATTATTTTTTTTTCCATGAATTTAGATTGAAAGGGGTTGAAAATTATGGCAAAAGATTATTATAATGTGTTAGGGATAGAGAAAGGCGCGTCCAAGGAAGAAATTAAAAGAGCATTTCGAAAATTAGCAAGAAAATATCATCCCGATGTCAATCCTAACGAGGGAAAGTCAGGAGAGAAATTTAAAGAAATAAATGAAGCATATAGTTTTTTAAGTGATGATAAAAAAAGAGAAATGTACGATAAATTTGGAGTCGTAGAAGGAGACACATCATCATATCAACAAGGGGGAGGCGCACCGGGAGGAGCAAGAGTGCAACGAGGTCCTGATGGAACTACATATTATTATTCAACCTCTGAAACGCCCGAGAATTTTGATTTTAGTGAGATTTTTGGCAACTCTGGAAACTCTAGAAACTCCAAGAGAAGACAATCATCGGGCAGTCATGATTTTTTTAACGATTTAGGTGATATTTTTGATGTTTTTTCCAATAGGGAAGGAAGTACGAGGGCGAGAACCACTAGTCCGCAAAATTATCCAAGAGAAGGAGAAGACTTAAGGTACGACATGGAAATAAGCTTTATGGACGCTTTCCTTGGAGGGAAAAGACAAGTTCAATATAAAGACCCTACTACAGGGTCGAATCAAATATTGTCAGTAACAATTCCACGGGGAGTTCGAGACGATCAAAAACTTAGACTTAAAGGAAAAGGAATGCCCGGTGAAAATGGAGGTTCTTCAGGAGATTTGTACATAGCAGTCCATGTAAAAGATCATAAATTATTTCAAAGAAACGGTGATGATATTTATATCGATCACGAAATTCCATTTACCACTGCTACATTAGGAGGTAAAATTCAAGTACCAGGAATAGAGAATACAATAAATGTTACAGTTCCTGCGGGAACAAAAGATTCGACAGTATTACGATTAAAAGATAAAGGTTTTTATAAATTAAACTCTGAGGAGAGAGGAAACCAGCTAGTAAGGGTAAAAATTAAAATTCCAAAGAGAACTAACAAGAAGCAAAAAGAATTGTTAGAGCAATTAAAAGCAGCAGGATTATAAATAGGTGATTAAGTGAATGCTGTATCAGATTTAAATGTTACATCAAATTTATGCCCTGAAGAACATAGTAATAACAAGTATGAGCGAGTATATGGACTTATTATGTCGTAGAGGTATAAATGTATCTAATATTGAGTTTATAGGTTTAGATCCTACATTTAATGAATTAAAAATTATTTATCAGATATCCAATGAAGTTTATGTTGTGAAATGAACAAAATTAGTAGATAAAAGTAAAATCTTAAAAAAAAAATTGATGAACGAAATATGCGAAATTGAACTAATATTAGAAGAACATCTATAGATTGAGTAATTAAAAAATTAGAAAAAAAGAAATAAACAGAAAAATGGATAGAAGTAATTGACAATCTTATTGTTGAAGTATATAAAATAACGGATTTAGGCTTTAAGGTATTAAAGCATAATGTCTTTAATATAATTAGTGAATATTATGGAAGAAATAATTAACACTTTTATGTTGCTTTTTCGATGCTTCCAATTTTGATAGAAGACCAGCATATTAAAGCATTTACGAGCTCAGTAAATAAAATAAAAAATTATAAAAAGATTTAGAAAATATGTTGAATGAATATTTTGAGCTTCCATTGAATCTAAAAGGTTTATTTTTACATCCAATTAAGATTTCGGATTCAGATATTAAATTTTTTGAATATATTTTAAATGAAATAAAAAATGGGAAAGGTAAAACTAAAAATGGATGAAATCAAGGTTTATGGAGCAAATCTACATAATCTGAAAAATATTGATGTAGAAATTCCGAAAAAAAAAATAGTTCTAATTACAGGCGTATCAGGTTCTGGTAAGTCTAGTTTGGCATTTGATATTATATTTGATGAAGGTATGAATAGATACCTTCAATCAATAGGATTCCCCCCTAAATTTGAAGATGAAAAGCCTTTTGATAGAATTGAAGGTTTAAGTCCC
>Ga0307377_10006988_pt1 | contig 11730 bp, 9 predicted proteins | sample TR3MG_FD_202535 | JGI IMG/M metagenome (GOLD analysis project Ga0307377, IMG submission 202535) | Soil microbial communities from Risofladan, Vaasa, Finland - TR-3 | ecosystem: Environmental > Terrestrial > Soil > Coastal area > Acid sulfate soil | place: Finland: Risofladan, Vaasa | collected...
ATAGGTAATGATCGGTGTATCCGGAGAAATATCCTCTGTCACCCGCATAAAGTTCCGGTCGACCTCCTTCCAGGAGAGACCCAGTGCCCCTTTGATGTGCCCCTTTTTATAATCGTCCTGAGGACGGGCGTCGATGAAAACAACAGACCGCTGTAAAAACAACTTTTTTGCTTCATGCAAAGATATATCAAGCCGTTTGTCGGAGGGGTCCATCAGCCGGGCTTCCGGGGACCGGCTGCCGAACAGCTGCAGACGATCGTTTCGCAAGTAATTGATGGAAAACGCCAGCAGAGAAGCAAGAACGATCAGGGCGCTGCATTGCCAAATGGCCTGTGAACATTTCTGTTTGAGCATTTTAAATCTCTTGTTGAAAAGCCTTTTCAAGGCCCAAGCGTTAATGTTTCGCTTCTTTTGGGAAAAGATGCATTATTTTTAGCACAAAAGTCAATGCTTATAAATGGTCATACCCCCTTTAAGCTGAACCCTCGATAAATTACATATTTGTTCATTTTGATTAGATTAAATACAATAATGTTGTAAAAATGCTTCAAAACAGCATTCCGCAAACAAAAGAAACGATCCGTAATATTTAATTTTTCTCTGCGATTACAAAGGGCTACACAAGAAGAATGGTCAGGGAATACTCGGGTGGCACACCCTTTGCGTTAAAGCGGTTCAGTTAAAGGCAGAATGCAGCAAGAAACAGAACCGATAAATGTGCAGGGAGCGTATGATGAAATTTAAAAAAATGATTTTTATTTCCATTTTCTTTTTTCTTCCGGTGTCTTCAGTATTTGCAGGAGAAGGTGTTATTAATTCCGGAGATACAGCGTGGGTCCTCGTTTCCACCGCGCTGGCGGTATGTCGAGGTATAAAAATCTTCTGAATACCCTTGCAATGACATTTGTGGCTTACTGCCTTTCAAGTGTCGTCTGGATGATGTGGGGCTACACCCTGGCTTTCGGTTCCACACAGTACGGTATCGTAGGGGGACTGAATCATTTCTTGCTTTCAGGCATCCATGTGGGCAGCGTTTCCGGTACGATCCCCACGTATGTGTTTGTCCTTTTTCAGATGACCTTTGCCTGCATTACCGTTGCCCTGGTCTTAGGTTCCGTAGTCGACCGGATGAAGTTTTCGTCCTGGATTGTTTTCACCGTTCTCTGGGTTACCTTCATTTATTCTCCAATGGCTCACTGGGTATGGGGTGGCGGATGGATGGGCGACATGGGCGCCCTTGATTTTGCAGGCGGTACGGTGGTCCACATTAATGCGGGGGTTGCCGGGCTTGTACTGGCCCTGATATTGGGCAAACGGATCGGTTTCGGCAAGGAAGCCATGTTCCCGTCGAGTATCGCACTGACAAGCCTGGGAGCGGCGCTGCTGTGGTTCGGATGGTTCGGGTTTAACGCCGGGAGTGAGCTGGCAGCCGACGGGGTTGCCGGATCAGCGTTCCTGGTGACCAATACCTCTGCGGCCACAGCGGGGTTGTCATGGATGTTCGCCGAATGGGGGGTCAACAAAAAACCGACGGTCCTGGGACTCGCATCGGGTGTTGTTTCAGGACTGGTCGCCATTACGCCGGCGGCCGGCTATGTAAACCTTCAGGCATCGCTGATCATCGGTCTCGTGGCCGGAATTGTCGGGTTTTACAGTGTCGCTGTCCTAAAAAATAAGATCGGTTATGATGATTCACTCGACGCATTCGGTGTCCATGGAATTTGCGGTATGTGGGGAGCGCTGGCCACAGGTATTTTTGCAAACCCGTCCATTACGGAAGGGGCAAAAGGGGTGTTGTACGGCAACCCCAAGCAGCTCTGGATTCAGGCCGTTTCAATTTTGGCAACAATAGTTTTTACAGCGGTCGGGACGGTGATTGTTGTGTATGTCACCCGGTTTATTACCGGTGGTCTTCGAGTTGAAAAGGAAGAAGAGATGCAGGGTCTGGACAGCTCACTGCATGGTGAAAGGGCATTTGAAATACAGCAATAACCCGAATTTTCGTAAAGAACACCAGAGCACTGCGGAATTTTCAAGGATAAATAAACAGGCAAACCATATCACCTGCCAATCGCCTATGTTTAGAAGGCATTTCAAAACCTTCCGAAGAGTCCGGTTGGTTCTTTATAGGCCGTGCAGCGCCTGATCGAAATCTTCGATCAGATCCTCGGTGGCTTCCAGTCCCACAGAGAGGCGAATCAGGCGATCGGAAATCCCGGCGGCGTTGCGGTCTGCCGCCGACATTCCGGAGTGGGAAGTGGTTGCCGGCCGGGTGATCAACGTTTCAACCCCGCCGAGACTCGGTGCGCTGATGGAAAGGCGGGAGTTGCCGATAAATCGATCGGCGGTTGCCATGTCCCCCTTGATTTCAAAACTTAACATCCCGCTGAAACCATCGAGTAATTCCCGGGCGCCAAGGTATCCTCCATACGTTTCCAATCCCGGATAATTGACCGTTTCCACGGCTGGATGGGCCGATAGAAATTTTGCGATTTCAAGTGCACTCGCGTTCTGATATTTCATCCGTACAGCCAGTGTTTTCAGCCCCCGATGTAAAAGGAAACAGGCGTGGGGATCCAGTGTGCCGCCCAGGTGAATGAGCTTGTGAGCAATTTTTCGAATCAAGTCTGCGCGCCCAACCACTGCACCGGCCACAATATCAGAATGGCCGTTAAGATATTTGGTGCAGCTGTGCAGCGATAGATCAAATTTCCACTCGGCCGGCCGGAAATTGATGGGGCTGGCAAAGGTATTGTCGATCATGGAGATCAGCCCATGGGCTTGGGCGAACTCAACCACCCTTTTTAGATCGGCCACCCCCATCAGCGGGTTGGTAATCGTTTCCACATAGATGGCTCGGGTGTTGGGTTTTAAGTGTTTTTCCCAAGTGTCTGCTTTGTTGCCATCGATGAAATCAAAGGATACCCCTAAAGCACGAAAATCCGAGTTGATAAAATCGAGGGTGCCGCCATACAGGCAGTCCTGGGCCAGAAAATGGTCTCCAGGGGACAGCAGTGCCAAAAACGTCGTTGTGATGGCGGCCATACCGCTGGCGGTGACCAGACCGGCCTCAGCGTTTTCCAGTGCCGAAATCTTCTGATGCAGGGCAACATGGTTGGGGGTGTTGTTCATGCGAATATATTTCAACGCGTCGTAATTGTCCTGACCGGTATATTGAAAGGTAGATGACTGGAAAATCGGCAGGGTGACAGCCCCGCCGACCCGGGGTTCCGGTTCACCGGCATGAATCAATTTGGTTTCGATGTGCATCGGCCGCTGTGTCATGGCGAAAATCCTCCTATCCGGTTAATATCGTTTTGTTTACGTTCTTTAATAGTGCAGCTTCATCTTCGATTTCCGTGACACTTTTATGGAAGTCAACGTACAATGAACCCTAACGATCTGCAACCGTTAAAATCATCTTGGTAAAGACACTTGAAGGTTGAAATTAAGTGTTTTAAGCTGTATGAAAGTATTTTATCAACGGGTTTCATGAAAATATATGGCGATGGGTCATTTTCATCGGAATTCGTTTAAACAAAACCTTCTCAAGCGATGTCTGATAAAGTTTTCGCTGTATAAAAGGGATCGAAACTCGAGAAATAATTTTGTATCGTATGTGTATAAAGGGAAACGGGTTCTGATATAAGGAAGGAATGTATGCGAAAAGAATTTTTGCCGTTTTCCCGGCCGAGCATTGATGAAGCGGATATTGCCGCCGTCGGCGAGGTGCTGCGCTCGGGATGGATTACCACCGGTCCCAAGAATGCCCAATTTGAAGAAAAGTTCTGCGATTATACCGGCTGTGACCAAGCTGTGGCCCTGTCTTCGGCAACCGCGGGAATGCATCTTGCTATCAAAGCTCTGGGCATTGGCCCCGGTGATGAGGTCATTACCCCGTCCATGACCTGGGTGTCCACGGTGAACCTTATCGTTTTGAGCGGTGCAAAGCCTGTTTTTGTGGATGTTGACAAGGATACGTTGATGACCACAGCGGATTTAATTCAGGAACGCCTTTCAGAAAAGACCCGACTGATCGTTCCGGTTCATTTTGCCGGTGCGCCGGTGGATATGGCGCCTGTTCGAAAAATTGCCGCAAGCCGGAATCTTCACATCATAGAAGATGCCGCTCATGCCTTGGGCACAGAGTATCGGGGTCAAAAAATCGGCAAAAACGGACCGTCGATATTCTCCTTTCATCCCATTAAAAATATCACCTCGGGAGAAGGCGGCATGTTCTGTTCCGACAATCTCGATCTTGTTGACCGGATTCGCCGGTTGAAATTTCACGGGTTGGGTGTCGATGCCTATGACCGTCAAACCCAGGGAAGATCTCCCCAAGCCCAGGTGCTGGAACCGGGATTTAAATATAATTTGCCGGATATCCTGGCTGTTCTTGGAATGCGGCAACTGGCCAGGGTTGAAGATTTTAATGCAAGACGAACCCAACTGGCCATGCATTATCGAGAACGGCTGGCAGAGATGGATGAAATCCGGCCCCTGGCCATTCCATCCTATCCGCATAAGCATTCATGGCATCTATTCATCATTCGTCTGGATGCCCATACATCGAAGTTAAGCCGCAACGATTTCATGGAAGAACTTAAACGGAGAAATATCGGCACCGGCCTCCATTTCCGGGCCGTACACCAGCAGAAATATTACCGGGAAACCATGAAAGCTCCCCCGGGCGGACTGCCCAATACCGAATGGAATTCAGAACGTATATGCTCGTTGCCGCTTTTTCCGAAAATGACACACGGTGACGTCGACGACGTTGTCGATACCATAAAGGAAATATTGAAATCATGAGCAATCTGGCACCATTGTCCGTTGTGATTCCGGTGTTTAACGAACAAGAAACCCTTGATGAACTTATACGGCGTTGCCTGCAGGCCTGTCGAAAAACAGAACGTCCCTTTGAAATTATTCTGGTGGATGATGGAAGCTCGGATGGATCTGTAGAAAAAATCGATGCCGAAGCTAGAAATAATCCCGGTGAAATCGTCGGGGTTTTTTTAAACCGGAACTACGGTCAGCATGCCGCGGTGATGGCCGGTTTTGAACAGTCCAAAGGTGATATTGTTGTCACATTAGACGCCGATTTGCAGAATCCGCCTGAAGAAATTCCACGACTGGCGGACGGTATCGACAAAGGCTATGACGTGGTGGGGAGCGTGAGGGTTCACAGAGAGGACACCCTATTTAGAAGGGCGGCTTCCGCAATTATCAATAAAGGGGTTCAGAAATCGACCGGTGTAATGATGCACGACTATGGGTGCATGCTGCGTGCCTATCACCGTCATATTGTGGACGCCATGCTGATGTGCAATGAACGAAGCACGTTTATTCCGATTCTCGCCAACAGTTTTGCCCGAAGGACAATAGAGATAGAAGTAGAACATGAAGCGCGCAAACTGGGGGAATCGAAATACAACCTTATGAAACTCGTGATGCTGCAGTTCGATCTATTGACCAGTATGACAACCTTTCCACTGCGTCTTCTGAGTATACTCGGCGGAATTGTCTCTTTAGCAGGAATCGGTTTCGGTGTTTTCCTTTTAATCATGCGTGTTCTTTACGGCGCCGAATGGGCGGCTGAAGGTGTTTTTACGCTTTTTGCCATTTTATTCATTTTTGTGGGTGCTCAGTTTGTCGGAATGGGACTGCTCGGGGAGTATATCGGTAGGATTTATCATGATGTAAGAGCCCGTCCCCGATTTTTTGTTCAACGGGTTGCCGGCGAAAGCAAAATAACAACAAAAACATAGAAGGATAAATATGAAAGCGATCGTATTGGCCTATCACAACATCGGATGTATCGGAATCGAAGCATTGCTTCAGAACGGATTTGAGATAGCAGCGGTTTTTACGCATCCGGACAACCCCAATGAAAATGTCTGGTTTAACTCAGTGGCCGAACTTGCTTCAGGCCATGGTATTCGCGTATTTTCGCCAGAGGATATTAATCATCCCATATGGGTACAAAAAATTAAAAAATTTGCTCCGGACATTCTTTTCTCATTTTACTATCGCAATATGGTCAGCTCGGAAATCCTGGATATTCCTCCCTCCGGCTGTCTGAATCTGCACGGTTCCTTACTGCCGAAATACCGGGGACGATGTCCCATCAACTGGGTTCTGGTCAACGGCGAAACCGAAACTGGAGTGACTCTTCATTACATGACCCCTCGAGCCGATGACGGGGACATTGTCTGTCAGAAAAAAATTCCAATATCGGATACGGATACCGCCCGGACGCTTCACGATAAAGCCGCAAATGCTGCAGCCGATATGTTGAATGGAATACTGCCGCAGCTGCCTGACGGGACTGCTCCGCGAATCCCTCAAGATCATTCCCGGGCCACATATTTTGGTGCCCGGGGACCGGAAGATGGTAAAATTGACTGGAGTCAGGATGCAAATAAAATAAGAAATCTTGTCAGATCCGTATCCCGTCCCTATCCCGGAGCGTTCAGCTATATGGGCCATCGAAAATGTATATTCTGGGCCGTCAGCGTGGTGGATGACATCGGTGATCGTCCGGGAACGATTTTGTCGGCGGATCCTTTTGTGATTGCCTGCGGTAAAAAAGCCTTACAGGTTGATTTCGGTCAATCCGGAGACGGCATATTTATGAGCGGAAGACAGCTTGCCGAAGAAATGAATTTTGTTCCCGGAATGAAATTTGGCGAACCTTCAATCTGTCGCCTTGAAATGGTGAGAAAAAAACAGGTCTTGATACTGGGGGTTGACGGATTTATCGGCAACCACCTCAGTGAAAGGCTACTGAACAGTGGAAAGTATGAAGTCCATGGAATGGATCTTGGATCAACTTCGATTCAAAGGCTGCGGGACCAGTCCGGGTTCCATTTTTCCGAAGGTGATATTTCCATCCATCGCGAATGGATAGAATATCATGTCAGAAAGTGTGATATGGTGATCCCGCTGGTTGCCATTGCAACACCGATTGAATACACCCGCAATCCGATAAAGGTTTTTGAACTCGATTTTGAAGAAAATCTTCGCGTTGTTCGATACTGTGTCAAATACGGCAAGCGCATCATATTCCCATCGACCTCTGAAGTCTACGGCATGTGTGATGATCAGAAATTCAATGAGGACGACTCCCGGTTAATTTTAGGACCCATTCGAAAACAACGGTGGATTTATTCCTGCTGCAAGCAGATGCTCGACCGGGTCATCTGGGCTTATGGCGAACAAGAAGGTTTACAGTTCACTTTGTTCCGGCCTTTTAACTGGATCGGCCCACGGCTTGACAGCCTGGAATCCGCGCGTATCGGCAGCTCCCGCGCCATCACCCAGTTGATATTAAACCTGGCCGAAGGGACGCCCATACAGCTTGTGGACGGTGGAAACCAAAAACGCTGCTTTACCGATGTCAAAGACGGTGTTGAATGCCTTTACAGAATTATTGAAAATCAAAACGGCTGCTGTGACGGCAAGATCATCAATATCGGTAGCCCCGATAACGAGGCTAGCATCAAAGAACTGGCTGAAGTTTTAGTAAAAAAATTTCATCAGCATCCGCTGCACCAAAAATTTCCCCCTTTTGCCGGAATTCGCGAGGTGGAAAGCAAAACCTTTTACGGGTCCGGATATGAGGATGTCCAGCACAGAAAACCGAGCATCGATAATGCCCGGCGTCTTTTGAACTGGGAGCCGAAGATCGATATCGAGCAATCGGTTGAAGAAACCCTCGACTTCTTTCTAAAAGAAGCGGTCAGAACCGGAGAATGCGGAATTGGCCGGTCGCATGATTTGTAGCCTGAGACAAAAAATCCATGAAAATCGGCTTGCGTATTGATGTTGATACCTTCAGAGGCACCAAAATCGGGGTGCCGAATCTTTGCGAAATACTTGCGAAGCACAACGTGAATGCCTCCTTCTTTTTTTCCGTAGGGCCGGATAATATGGGGCGTCATCTATGGCGTCTTCTCCGTCCGGGCTTTTTTATTAAGATGCTGCGCACAAAAGCGGCCAACCTGTATGGCTGGGATATCCTGTTTAAAGGGACGTTCCGGCCGGGACCGATCATCGGTGAAAGGCTGGCCCCTATCATAATCTCAGCGGCACAAGAAGGGCATGAGATCGGCTTGCATGCCTGGGATCATCATGCATGGCAGGTACATATCGACACCATGGACCGGGATGCAATACGGCAATCTTTGCGTAAGGGGTTTGATCAGCTTACGAGCATCCTGGGTAAGCCGCCGGTCTGTTCGGCGGTGCCGGCATGGAAATGTACCGATCTCGTTCTAATGGAAAAAAATAGAATCCCATTTATCTACAACAGCGACTGCAGAGGCAGGAGTATTTTCCATCCCATCGTCCATGGGAAGAAGTTGCCCCAGCCCCAGATTCCCGTAACACTTCCGACCTATGACGAGGTCGTTGGAAATAAAGGGATTTCAGATGCCAATTACAACCAATACATTCTGTCGCTGATAAAGCCGGAAAAATTGAATGTTTTGACCATTCACGCTGAAGTCGAAGGAATCTCATGCGCATTGATGTTCGATCAATTTTTAAAGAAGGCCCGGTCAAAAGGAATCTCCTTTACCCCTCTGGGCGCTTTTCTCCAGAAGAAAACAGCCATCGACGGCGCTTCGATGGTATCGGGTAAAGTTCCCGGCCGTGACGGATGGATTTCCATTCAGGATCAAAATAGACCCGTCTGCTGATGCGTACAACCATCAACCGGATCATTTTCTACGAATAAATTTATGAAAAAATCTTACGTCGCCGTAATCGGCATTTTTTTATTGCTTTACATCCTGCCGCTCGGGATTCGGCCGATGATCATTCCCGATGAATCGCGCTATGCCGAAATCCCTCGTGAGATGGTCGCCTCAGGCGATTGGATCGTTCCGACGCTGAACGGGCTCAAATATTTTGAAAAACCCGTTCTGGGCTACTGGATGAATGCCGTGTCCATCAAACTGTTTGGAGAAAATGCCTTTGCCGTTCGTTTCCCCTCGGCAGCGGCAACAGGGATTTCGGCGTTTATGATATTTTTACTGGTTCGCCGATTTACAGGTGAAATTTTCTCTGCAACGCTCGCTGCATTGATATTACTGACGTCTTTTGAAGTTTACGGTGTTGGAACCTTCAGTGTCCTCGACAGTATGCTGGCCATGTTTGTCACCGTTTCCATGACGTCATTTTTTTTCGCCCATCACGCCGATCCTTCCACAAAAAAAAAGCAAGGGTTTCTATTGCTGTTCGGTGTTTTTGGCGGGCTGGCATTCCTTACAAAAGGGTTTCTTGCATTTGCAATTCCGGTGGTGGCCATCGTTCCGTTTATGATCTGGGAAGGTCGCTTCAAGGAACTATTTGTCATTGCCTGGCTGCCGATTGCCGCTGCGGTCCTGGTTGTAATACCTTGGGCCGTAATGATCCACTTAAAGGCGCCTGATTTCTGGCATTTCTTTATATGGAACGAACATATCAAACGGTTTTTATCTTCCGGAGCACAGCATCATGCGTCGTTCTGGTATTATATTTTTTTATTCCCGGCAGCGGCCTTGCCATGGACATTTCTCTTCCCTTCGGCGATTTTAGGGTTGAGAAAAACAGGTGTTAAGACCTCCATAAACCGTTATGCAGTATGCTGGTTTCTCCTGCCTTTTTTGTTTTTTTCCATTTCAAAGGGCAAAATTCTCACTTACATCCTGCCGTGTTTTCCTCCGTTTGCCATGCTTATGTCCACCGGGCTCAATAAATATCTTGAAACCGGTGGCCGAAGAAGTTTCTCTATGAGTGCCAAATCTTTTGCTTTGCTGGCCGTGATCCTGGCGATTGCTCTGATAATGGTTCAGATCATCGGTTTTAAGGGGTTTAAACCCTATTCTCAAACATGGAAGTGGGGCATCGGGGTTTTTGGATTTATGGCGTTTGCTTTTATCTTAATTTCTGCAGTCAAGGCTTCGGACCCTAAAAAAAAGCTCATGCGGGTCGCCTGTGCCCCTGTACTCATATTGTTGGGTTCCAACTTTATGATGCCGGATCTCACCATTGAGCACAAGGCCCCGGGAGCATTCCTGATGCGTCACGCTCACAGAATCCAGCCGGATACCCTGCTGGTGGCAGATGAAGATCCCATGAGCGCGGTGTGCTGGTTTTACAAGAGAAATAATGTTTATCTCCTTGAAGGGGGCGGTGAAGTGTCGTACGGGCTTGGCTATGAAGACGCAAAATATCGCTCACTGAACCTAACGCAATTTAGAGATTTCATCCCTAAAAACGCCGAAAAAGGGCACGTGGTGCTTATCGCAAAATCGAGGAAGTATGAACGATGGAAGGAAAACCTGCCTGAGCCGTTATATGAGGACACCAATGGAAAAGGCGGTTATGTATTTGTGCAGTATTAAGCAAAAAAGAAGTTTGGAAGTTGAGAACGTTTGAAGGATGGAAAAAGCGGTGATGTGTTTGGGCTTTTTCAGGGTGGTGGGAACCGGTGTCGTGCTTTAGATATATTTCGTCGTATACGAGTCCTGTTTTAGTCATGTATATTTTCCATTAAACGGGCCTGGCAGGGATAAAGTGCGTCGATGCCGCCCCGCGGCCGGCATATCACACGGAATAGGCTGCGTAATACATTCTGATGAAACTGGCATGGCTCTCGAAGGCGATTTCCGGCAATTCATCATAATTAAAGCGGGCAGCATCATCTGCATCATCGCCGGGCATAAGGGTGCCGGTATAGTTTTTGACCAGATAGCCCACCATTAATACGGTGTGGTATTGGGCGCTGGGGTTGCTGGAGACGCCAAGGAGCATATCGATCTGTCCCGACAGCCCGGTCTCTTCTTTTAGCTCTCTTAAAGCCGCTTTTTCCGGTGTTTCACCAAGTTCCATAAACCCGCCTGGGAGGCACCAGAAACCTTTTTTGGGCGCTACACTCCGTTTTACAAGAAGTACTCTCTCACTATTGTCCACGACAACAAGGCAGGTGGCCGGTATGGGATTTTCATAAAGGGGTTCATTGCAGTGGTCACAGAAAAGGCGCAGGCACCCTTCAAATATTTTTTTTGTGAGTCCTGCGCCGCAATAATAACAAAAATTTTTTTTCCGCATGGTTAATCGTCGAAATCCCCCTCCGGGCCTTTATCGGAAGTGATCAAAGCCGCCCTTTGGGCGATTTTTTCCGGAGTCCATTCATCGGGGTCTTCTATGCGGTGTGCTTTGGGGCCCGGATCAAATGTTCCAACCTCGAGGATGGCGTTGATGGCAAGGGGTGTCGTGTCTTTTGCATTGAAGACGTTTACAAGCATGTTATAAATAAACGCCTCAACCCGTTTAATCATTCGTTCTCTGACTGTTTTCGGCTGTCCCATCAACTTATTTTCGAACGGCAGGTTGAGTTTCTTGTAATTCCCACCTTTAAGTCCTTTGGATTCAGCATAGGCGGTCATCTCTTTCCACATTTCTTCGGTGACCCCCTGATCCTTAATCTTGATGAATTTGCCGTCTTCGTCGAGTATGGCATTGCCGTAGTCGTTGACCTCGAGGCCCCAGGAGATCATTTGCAGAGCGGTGGCCACATTTGCTTTGGTTGTCCGGGTTTTAGCCGCTATTTCCAGCAACCTGTCGGAGCTGTTTCCGGATGTGCCGTGCTGGGCGCCGGAAACCTGATATTTTGTCAGAGCCTGGTGAATTTCTGCCGTTAAATCGACCTGTATCCCCTGACCGCTGGCCTCGATACCG
>Ga0307377_10006989_pt1 | contig 11728 bp, 7 predicted proteins | sample TR3MG_FD_202535 | JGI IMG/M metagenome (GOLD analysis project Ga0307377, IMG submission 202535) | Soil microbial communities from Risofladan, Vaasa, Finland - TR-3 | ecosystem: Environmental > Terrestrial > Soil > Coastal area > Acid sulfate soil | place: Finland: Risofladan, Vaasa | collected...
TCAAGCGAGCACATCGATCTCCCAGAGAAGTATACTGTTACAACAGGTTGCAAGCGGGGCAGTCCAATGGAATATCAGATCCAGTCTCGCTACTTATTTTAATGTTGATTCACCAGCAGGAGTAATCGCAAACGATACGTGGTATCACATAATGGTGACTTATGAAGCGGGGGTCGAGGCTCGTATGTATATTAATGGTGTAGAGGTTGCCGCTGGACCGACATCATTAGCTGGTGTTTCGCTTCTGGTCTTATCAACGGAAACAACTCGCTTTAATAAAATCGGATCTGTTGTGGGCGCGAATATGGCGCTCGATGATTGCTGCTTCTATGATACCGTAAAGAATTCTGCACACGCTAATGCTTTGTATGCTGCTGGGGTTGGAATGAACGAAGCAGCTATGCGGGAAACCAAGGTCACTAGTTCACTGGTTGAAACGTATCAGACTGACATGGTTGCGGCATGGTCCTTGGCTGATATCGGTAGCTTGATTACTAATAAGGCGCAAGTTGCAAGTTATCAAGGACTCGGTACAGGCGAATTAAGGGATATTGCTCGCTTCAGAAATGCCTCTGAGTGGACAGCACAAAAAGAATTAAACGATCATGACTTGATGCTTGCTCGTGCGGCTTCGAGTGGTGGTTTCTTAGCAACCTCAGCGCTTGTTGATAGGACTGGAAACAAGCGAACCATACAGTATCTAACCTATGGAGGAAACGAGCCGAGATATATTACCTCTAATGTATTTACATCAAATTCTCCGTTTACACCAGAATTTCTTCCGCAGGATGGATTGGGAGTTCCCGATCTTAATGGTGCTTTTAAGGCATTAAACAAAAAGATGACCTTTGCTTTTACAGCAGAATTTAATAACTATGCTACTACCCAGTATTTTTTCTCACGGATGCACCAGTCCGTGGACGGCTGGCGCTTAATGGTTAGTGACTTTGCTGGTTATCCTGCCGTTGGATCTGGCAATACCAATATAGCCCTATTCTTGAGAAATGCTTCAGTCACTCATGCTTATTATCATAAAGTTTTGGGGGTGGACCTACGTGCTGATGGCACGCCTAGGGTATTTATCGTACAGTGGGAAATAGCTTCCAATGCATTTGTTCCTGCGTCCTTTGAGGTCTATGTTAATAATACAGTCATAGGAAGTACGGTGGTAGCAACTCCAGTGACAGGTAATTATGCTGACGATACAACAAACAATAACATAGTGATAGGCGCTCGAACTGACCTTTGGGCAGGCTCTCGGGTTGCTAACTTCCAGCTCGGATCATTTATTGTATGGAATAAAATCTTAACTGCGGACGAACGAGCCGATGTCACGGCAAGACTTGCGGCTTTGCATAGTATAGAGATTTAACCTATAACAGCCCGCTCACTTTTATAAAATAGTGTAACAATAATATGCCCCGCGCCCTAGAACAAACAATCCATGCAGTTGGCCAACAAGGAGTTCCTGCGAGGTTACTTTTTACAGATTGGCGTTCGCAAATTGTTACGCTATTCAATAGTTCCACGGCCAAATACGAATTTGGGATGCATTTAATGCGAGAATTTAATCGCCGCGCTAAAATCGCGGGATTCGAAGATTTAATGTTTACGCCTTATAATTCTGGCTTCGCCTTTACTGGCCAAACAATCGCAGCGATCGGCGGCGGCGGCGGCGGTGGCGGCATTCCTATTACCCAAGAATGGGTGGAGTCTGGTTCAAGCGGAAACGCATGGACTTCATTTGTAGCTGATGGGACAGGCGGGTTTACTGCAACCAGTGATGGTGCATCTGTTGCAATTATTCCCGAGGATGTTAGTGGTTTGGATGGAGATACTGTTCAGTTTAATTTTAACATTGATACGCTTTCTGCTGGTTCGCTAACCTTTAGTGTGGATGAGTCTGGAGTCGTTGCTGACGATGCCGTTGACAATGGAGTGGTGACTAAGGTTACTGGTGGCACTCGGTCTGGGGCTCAAGCGATCTTTACCAGTACTGGGGTAAAGGTTGTTGTGATCCGCACCAAGAAAACCAATGGTCTTAACGCACTCAGGCCCAAATTTAAATCTACCGACTCAGGGCAGAATATTGTAATCAGTGGTTTTGAGGCTATTGGTGGACAAGTAGCAGATTACTGGACAGGTGCAATATACGGATATGATTTTAATTACCGTTACTTCTTAGATGATAATCTTGTAGATGATACCGATTTAGCATTTGTTCGTACATCTTCAATTAGTACGATTGGCGATCTTGGAGCAGGCATTATCCCGAAACTTGGTGACGGCTGTTTCTATAATAGTGGTGGATTGTTTACCAATCTTGCTAATGTTGCTTCTGTATCCTATGATATGGAACCAGCAATTGACCTTGCTGATTGGACCGAGAATCAAGCTACTGCTGAAGTGGTAACCTTTGGTGGATATTCCAATGTTCTCAAGGTTACTTGTGGTGCGCCAACCAGTGGACATAAAGGTGTTGGGGTTGCTTTTGGTGCGGCTACTTATGCTAATTATAGGGCTGAGATTTATGTCCCTTCATCCAATACTAATGTGGATGGTGTCTATTCCTTTAAGAGCATTAGTAGTACACTTCGGAATGAAATTCCAACTCCTGATACATGGAAGAAAGTATCGTGGCAAGCGACAAGTGGACCTTCCAGTCTTTATTTTATGGGCTCGGATAATGGTGCTACGACTGGCATAGCTTTTGGTGGCGATGTTTTCTATATACGCTTGCTAAAGATTGTTGAAACGAATCAGGGAGGAGCCGCTGGCACAGGACACATGGGCCTCCATACAACCTATCCAGATTTCTCAGTTTCGATGTGGGTTCGCCCAAGGTCTGGTTCTATGGGCGCAACCAAGTTTGCTCTTGCTCAATGTAACACGGCCACTACCAGTACCAGCGAAAGAAATTTAGCCATTGGGAAAAGTTCCCTAGACAAATGGTATGCAGGTGTTCGTAATACGGTAGGTGGATTTCCGAACGTGTCTGGCGGAAGTGTGGTTGTAGACACCTATGCACATCTGTATGTCTCGGTAAAGCAGGGAGAATATCTTCGCTTCTGGGCTGATGGTGTTTATCTCGGAGAAACCGATTTAACAGGGATGACTATGTATACCCCGACTAGTGTTGTAACAAGATTAGGCGGTGTCGGAAACGTCTATTGGGCAGGAGAAATAGATCAATTGTTGGTTTATGACTATGCTGGTGGACAGCCAGATGTTGATTATTTATTTGCTGGTGGTGATGGAATTGAAACAAGTTTAATTCAGGCAACCCTCGCCTTATCGACTAATGCAGTGAAAGATTTTGCTGATCTAATTGCTGCATGGAGTTTAGCGCCCAATATTGGTGATAATCAGTCTGGAACATGGGCCTTCTACGGCGGTTCGCCCCTACCAGAAGATGACATCATGATGATCCTATGGCAAGGCTCATTTGGGCAGAATCAAACAGAGATAAATGATAAACGGAATCAGATAATTCAGGCAGATGCTACTGCTGGCGATGACTCCTTTGTTTATGCTTTAAAAGACAGGACAGGACGCGATGCACATTTAGCCGTGCTTCATGGTGATACAACAGCTAATACTTCCCCCCCATTTATGATTGAAAATAATGCGTTGGAAGAAAGGCAATCGTTTAGATTTTCCAATGCAAGGGGTCTGGGCCCAAAGTCAGCAGTTCCGTTCCAGATAGCCGCTGGGAAGAAACTGTCAGGATATTTTCTTATCAATCTCCATTCTCTCCCATCTGCAAATCCAGCTAGAATATTTGACTCATCTAATACGGCTGGTGGTGGTTATTCGTTGATTTTGGATGCCAGTGGGTCTAATCTGGTAATGCACTTTTATGCTTATCAGAGTGCATCAACCTCTGTTCATCTACATGCTCATGCTGTTCTTGATCTGCCGATCACCGAAGCAGGATGGGCAGTGTTCTCTTGGGATATAAATGGTTCATCAAGCATGGGGGCCAGTGATATAACATTCTACCTTAATGGAGTTGAACAAACCCTGACCTTGGATGTGGACACTACGGGAACTTATGGGGATGGAGCAAGGACTCCGAAGATAGGGATGGACGGAGAAAATAGTGTTGGGTCACGATTTGCAGATTTCTCTATTGGATCAATCCTGATGTTCAACAAGACAGGCGGAGGGTTTCATTCTTCGGTTATTCGAAATTCTATTGTCTCAACACTGATTCGAGCACATGGAATAGATGATACCCTAAGTGAGTATGAGCCCATAGTAAGGACAAGCGATGTTACTGCTGCTGGTGGAACAATTCAGGCGATTTACAGTCTGCAACGCAGGGTTCCTGCCTATACAGGACCGATTGCAGAAGTCTATAATGGTTCGACAACCGTTGACTGCTATGACCAGACGGATATCTGGGAGCACGATCTAGCTGGAACAGGCACTCTTGAAATATCAAAATGGTACGATCAGTCTGGGAACACAATTCATGTTGATCCGCTCGCAAGGGCAACACCAGTAAACTCAAAGCTGCATTTCGATTATGAAATTAAGCAATACGTTGTCAGGTGTGATGCTGCTGGAATGGGATTTGGTAATGCAACTGCAATATCCCCTATTTTTGTTGCTGGAGTATTGCGGTATGGCACAGTTCAGAATAACAACCCGTGGTGGACAGGGGCTGCAAATCAATTTTGGGGTGGTATCGTCCAGCACATAGGGACTGAAGCTGGTGGAATCAGGACTACTGATCCAAATTATGATGAGTATGATTTCGGCGCTGCTGCCAATTGGACAGTGAATGGTGCTGTTAGCCGAAAGTTTACTCAAACCGATCAAAAAAATACTTGGCAATCGTTTGGTGTGTTAGCTGCATCGGCAAAGAATTATTCGAGCGGGGTTCAGCTTCTTGATAATGGTCAGCTTGCTGGAAGGAAGTTCTATGGTCATTGTGCCGAGTTAATTATTTACTCAGCAGCACCTACGAGGGCAACTCTTGATGCTGATCTTGGGGCTACATATGGACCGTATGATGGTGGTGGTGATTTTATACCGATTGTATAACTACATCTCAAATATAGTGTAATAATTTATATGGCCTATAATCTCAGCAACCACAAAACAGGTGATACTTTCGACGGCGCGACTTTCACAGTCAGCGTTAACGCTTCTCCTTTAGATTTAACCGCTGCGACAATAACGATGTTGCTTAAGCGTGGGGATTGTAGCGGCCAAGTCGCCCTAACACTAAATACAACGAGCGGCCTAACAATAACTGACGCACTGAATGGGGTCTTTCAAATCGACGAACAAATTATTAGCATTCCCGCTGGCACTTACTATTACGAGATTACGTTCGTATTGGCTGACGCATCAGTTAAAACTTATATCTCTGGTAATTGGACTATCACTAGCGGTTTGGAATGTTAAACAATGCCTAATATTAATATCACAGAAGTAACTGGCACCTCGCAAGTGGTTGGGCCAGATATTACCCAAAACTTTTTGGTTTCGGGCAATGACTACGGTGATTCTATTTTGGTTAACGCAACACAATCGCCACTAAGCGTTAATATCTCAGTCGCGGCATCCCCGCAAGCCATAAGCGTATCGGGGCAAAGTTCGGGGGATTCAATTGGCATCACAATTATTGAGGCTATTTACCCAACTGGAAGCGGCATAAGTGGTCCTTATTCTACTAGGTTTTATTACAGCGGCGATGGAAAGCTGATACAAAAAAGCTATGCCAACACTAATATATATTTTAATTACAATGTCGATAACTCGCTAAACCAAGTTATTTACCCGACTTATACAAAAACCATGCTTTATAACCCAGGAGGAGCATTAACTGGTTTCGATGTGAGTTAATTAAAAGAAAAGTGCAAAAATTCCGACTTTCTGTGTAATCACTAAGAACAACATTTTTTATAAATTATGGCTATAGCAACCGATATTTCAGTAGCAACCAATGGCGATATTCGCTGGACGGGGACAACCGCTACATACACAGTTCTCGCATTTCACAGATTTCTCCAAGACTTGGCGGATGATGCCGTTGCCAGTGGCGACGATCTGGTGGATATCACTTCGGACACTCCATCCGAACGTTCAACCGATAATATTATTAGTCTATTGGGTAGTTATAATATTGATGATGAGCTCTCAGAACATCTTTATAATGGTTCAATTTCTCAAAGTAGCGGCGGGACGGTTTATTCTGGTCTCGTAGTTGTTGGTTCCGTAGAAGCAGGAACGCGGCTACAGATTATTCAAGATAACAAGATAATTAATCCGTTCTGGGGCACTGGCCTCAATCCTGACTCTGGTAATAATATTATTATGCGGATTATGATTAAGACTCGTGTGAACGGCGCAGATATTGACTCGCAGAAACTTCGAGTACAGGCCAGAGAGTTGGGAGACACTTATGGTGAATTCTCACTGTCTGCTGGTCTTGGTAATTCCACGGCCGCTGTGTTCACCTCTGCCGATTTGAATAATGCCACAGGCGCGGCAACAATTGAAGGTTGGTCGACTATTACAAACACCGAGGGCTACCAACTGCTTGATATCGGGGAAGGCGACGGCATTACCGAAGAATATTATTCTAAGTGGGCGACTGGCTCCCAAACCGTTAATGATGTTTACGAGTATACCAAATGGATTCAGAAGCGCGGTCTTGCGATTGACTCTGATACTCAAACTGGTACAGACCTTGTAATCGACAATGCGACAATTACTGGACAAGCTCAAATCATTACAAATACCGCTACGGCGCAAAAACTTGTCAGGGTCCAATTTGATCTGAAGAAAGTTCTAGCTCCGACGGGTTCGGTTGTCGCGGTTCTTTATGCTTCGGACGGCGCTGGAACACCAGCCCCAACGGGCGCGGCATTGGCTACATCAAATCCAATTGCAGTTACACGAATCAAAACTGGAACTTATAATACATTTACGTTCACTTTCGATGACAATATAACTCTATCTGCTTCTACTAATTATTTTATCGGTCTTGAAATGGCCGCAGGAGCAGGTACAGACGGTACCAACTACATTGTGGTTGATGGCAGTTCTACTGCTGGTAGTGGCGGCGCTGTTAATACTGCTGGCTGGGTCGGAGACTTAACTTATGGCACAACTTACAGCGTGTTTGCTTCTCCAATTATCCACAGTATCGCTGGCGAATTATTCCGTGGTATTACTCACGAAGTAGTTTATGGCACAGGCGCTGGGACATTCCAAGAAGACGAAATTGTTGTTTGGGGAACGGGTATTACTTATAATACTCTTGTCGGTGGTCCATTCACAGAAGGCGAATATGTGACCATCGGATCGCTCGGTGCCGCTGGTAAGGTTCTATATGATAATGGGACCACTCAAATGACTGTGTCTCTGGAAGATACCTCTATTACTCTGGTTACGGCCGACGTAATTACAGGTTTAACTTCTGGCGCAACTGCTGCGATTAATGTGACAATCATTCATAATGATAAATCTGGTGGAGAAGGTATTCTGTTGGCCCTTGATGATAATACTGGTACTGGCGATTTATATATTCAACTTATATCTGGTTCGGCCCCTGTTTCTACGATTCCTCTAAGAGGAATAACTTCTACCGCGACCGCAGTTACTACGTCAAACACTTCTCGTACTATTTCTCCAGCGTTTATTGGTACCTCTACTGGCTCCAATATTATTGGGGCATATGGTATTGGTTTTGATCCAACGGATGTTACTTCGTCTGACCAGTTCTTCGATCTTACAAATACCCTTCAATCGCCTCCGAATAATGTTACATTCTCTGTAACTGGATTAATTCCAGCAGAGGATAGAGTATTGGTAGCCTCTCGCTCGGGCAGCATTATTAACAAGGCCCAATTTACTATTACTGGAAGTTATACAGGAGCCGCCGAAACAGGGATTGTCATTACTGCGGTAATTCCTTCAGATACTCCATCAGTTGGATTCCTTCGGGTTCAAACTGACGCGGGCGTTTATGAACGCTTAGTTTATACTGGCTGGGCCACGAGTACGTTTGATCTGAGTGGAACTTATGATTTCTCTGGCGATAACGCTACTCAAGGTAACAACGCCTTCGCGGGATACATTGACAACATTGCTCCCGCCTCGTCTGGACTGTCTTATACGGCCGTTTACTTATCTGACCGCCCGCTTTTTGTTCGTGTGCGTGATGGTGGAGCCACACCGATTAAAACGTTCGAATCTCCCGCCACATTTGGTAATGCCAACGCATCTATCGCGGCGATTAGAACTTCTGACGCTTAATTTAATTCAATATATTTAACCGAGGGGGCTGGGCGCATTGCCTCGCCCCCTTTTTATTAACATGGGACAGGAAAAAATAGTTATAGCAGGAATGTGGGAGTTGTCGTGGGATACGCCCATGATGGAATCTCGTCATTGGGAATTACTTAAAAGGGAATTTTTGGTGGACGAATGGTTAATGTCCCCAATTTCGGGCATTAAAAATAGGCATGTAATAGAAACCGCCAGTATAGAAGAATCTTTGGCTCTTTTCCCTGACTATAAAGTTGTTTGGATCACTGAGGCTGAGGGAGGAAGTGATTTAGAGTCTTTTATCCATCCTGAAAAAGTAATTTATGTTTTTGGTAGGACTAACTTTAGTCCATTTGCTAATATGAAGAGGGAGGGGGATCTATCAATTAAAATAAAAACTCCAGCGAATAAAGGTTTATTACTTAGTCCATTATGCGCAAGTGTAATACTATATGATAGAATAAGGAAAAATGGCTTTAACAATTGTAGATAACCGCGCTATTATCAATGAGTGCGATGCGATAACCTCTTGGACGGCTACTGACGGGCCTATTCCATTTTCCACACAACCTAATCCCATGGAAGCTGGGGCCTGCTTAGGTTTTACGGCCTCTAATGCTACAGAAGATGCATATGTTACAATAACTTCGGCTAATTATTCTCAAGGGACAATTTCTATGTGGATGCAAGACCGCGCAGAATTTAATACGACGGCTCTAGCAGGGATCGGCATACAAGTAGGAGATGGAACAAACCGCATCGCTTATGCGGTTGGAGGTTCAGATGGAACCGCTTTTAGGCATGATACTGGGCCTGTTAAATGGGCGAACTTCCTTTTAGATTTGGGGGCTAAACCCACTGGTTTTGTTACAATTGCTGGAGCGGAAGCGAACTTAAATGAAGCAGCGATCACGCAAGTAGGTTTGCGTGTCCAGACTTTAGTTAAATCTGTAGGTGGTGCGGACAATGTATTCTGGGATATTATGCGATTTGCCCCATATGGCAGTGGACTGGAAGTATATGGAGGAACATCAGGAACCCCAGAAACGCTTTTATCTTTAGCCCAAGCTGACCGTAGCGTTGGTAACCAACAAGCATATGGGATTACGCGAGAGTTGGCCACTAAAGTATATGGTATACAAGGAAATGTAAATTTAGGTGACGCGACGAGCACCAACGGAACGTATATAGATATCTCCAATGAGATTATCGCCTTCGAAAATCGCTCTTTGTCTACGGGAAATTACTATCGCTTTACAATAAACGGTAATGCCACTAGTCCTACCGTAGTAACTATCGACACATCGGTTTTAACTGTATCTGCTGGCGCTAGCGCGATATATGATTCGCAGGGAACAAATGTTGACAACGAGACCTATAGCAGTGTATTGGCGGGTTTTGACAGGGGAGTAAATATTGGTGGTACAGGGAATTGGACAATAAATTCATTTAATGGTTGTGGAGTAGTTAATACTACAGGGGCAAATTTATCGTCATCATCGTTTAGCGCCTCGGTGGCAGGAACGGGTAATGCGGCGCTGTATTGGAATTCAACCACAAACCCAAATACATATTTAAACGGCACATCGTATACAAAGGGCACAGGGACTAATCACGCTATATCTTTTCCTACGGGAATGACAGGAGAAATTACGCTGACCTCCCTGACAACAAACGGTTATAATTCCGCAAATGGATCGGGCGACTCTACATTCCTTGTAAATGCGACAACTGGAGCGCTCACTATTAACGTTGTCGGTGGGGTGGGTAATTTTTCTTATAAGAGTGCTGGCGCAACTGTAAGTATTGTTATTGACCCTGTGGCGACAACAATTACAGCTTTAGACGGTCGAGATGCCTCAGAAGTTGTTGGTGCGCGTGTTATTGTGAGGGCGTCAAGCGCAGCGGGGGTTTTACCGTTTGACGATACTGTAACCATAACCCGTTCTGGGTCAACGGCTTCGGTAGCTCATACGACGCACGGAATGCAAAACGGCGACAAGGTTCAAATCAGAAACGCAGAACAACAAGAATATAACGGAGTCTTCGTTATCAGCAACGTTACAACCAACGCATACGATTACACGGTGTCTGGCACGCCAACCACTCCAGCGACAGGAACCATAAAGGCCACTGGAGTCGTTTTAGAGGGCGCTACAGACGTTAACGGGGAAATTACATCTTCTCGTACATGGACGTCCGCGCAGCCCATCACAGCGCGTATTAGAAAGGCTACGGCCTCTCCGTTCTTTAAACAGGGAAAGGTAGATGGGACGATCAGCACAGCGGCGGGTTTCTCGGCGACCGTGTCATTAGTTTTAGACGAATAAGGTATTAAGGATATTATATTAATATGGAAAACGAAGTAAAAATTGAAGACATCGTTAAGGAGCATGGCCTCAAGGGAAAAGCGCCGCGAATTAATTGGGGTAAGGATTTCGATGATCGGCCGCTTGATGAGAAGGTGGCATATCTCAAGAAGTTCGCCAATTCATTTAACGAAGCTCTGAGAATGATGCAGGACGAGCGCAATTTGTGGCACAAGAAAGCCGTGAACCAAGAAGCTCAAGCGGCGCATATGCGCAAACAAGTTGACCAACAACGCGGGATAATGCAACAAATCGTACAGCAGGAAAACGAAACAAAACGAGTTTATCAAGAGCGCATTAACGCACTGGAAGACAAAATTAGAAAACTTACCTAATGGCAACGACAATAGACTGGGAAAACAAGATTATTAGTGTGCCAAGAGCGGATATGCTCTTGGTCCAGTCTGTACCTACAGAAATTCGCCAACTTGATCTTGACCTTTTTAGGTTGGATTTGAAAGCTTTAGAAGCGTCCGATGAAGGTATGCCATTTTTAGATACACACTCCCACAATACTACCGTAAACGTTGGTGGTGTTACCCTCGCGCGGGTTATACAAATTATTAATGGGTATTCCATTACATTTGAGGATGGTCAGTATGCCGTGAATTTGATCGGCGCGAATTCTAATGTCAGTGACGTCGTAAATGTTAATCAGGTCTCCGTGCGTTCTGCCAACTCGGCTGGCTTGACTTATTCTGAGGAAATTAAACTACAGAGTTATTCTGATGCTTCTGTGTGGTACGACAGCGACAACGGATTGGCGGGAACACTATATCCCCGTGGTACCCCAACCGACCCCGTAAACAATATCGTCGATGCGAGGGTGATTATGGGAAATTTGGGATTTGACAGACTCCATGTGGAAGGAGATATAAACATTACTGGCGGCGCTGGGCAGCAATTAACCGATATGGTTATATTGGGCAATTCCCCGCTTCACACGGAGATAACGTCTTCTTATACTGGGGCGCTATTTGGCAAAATTACGGCACATAACTTGGAAATTAAAGGCACATTCCTTCCCTCAGGAAATTCTAATTTTAACTCATGCGAAATAGGTAATTTTA
>Ga0307377_10006992_pt1 | contig 11726 bp, 5 predicted proteins | sample TR3MG_FD_202535 | JGI IMG/M metagenome (GOLD analysis project Ga0307377, IMG submission 202535) | Soil microbial communities from Risofladan, Vaasa, Finland - TR-3 | ecosystem: Environmental > Terrestrial > Soil > Coastal area > Acid sulfate soil | place: Finland: Risofladan, Vaasa | collected...
ATCGGCCCTGCGCCCTCGCCCTCCAGGACCTCGGCATCCCCCTCTCCAAGCTCGCCGACGCCGCCCGCGCGGCCGCCTCGGCCCCCGCCGCGCACCCCGGCGCAAAGCCCCAACCCGCCGCGCCGCAGGCCGAACCCGAGCCGGCGGGCAGCACCCGCACTCCCCTCCTGGATCGCTACGGCCGGGACCTCACCCGAGCCGCCGTCGAAGGCAAGCTCGCCCCCGTCATCAACCGGCAAGACGAGATCCGCCGCCTCGGCCAAGTCCTGCTCCAGCACCGGCGCAGCAACGCCATCCTCGTCGGAGACCCGGGCGTCGGAAAGACCTGTATCGTCGAGGGCCTCGCCCAACGCATGGCCCGGCACGACGCCGCCGAGCACTTCCGCAGGAAGCGGATCGTCGAGCTCTCCCCCAGCGCCCTCGTCGCCGGGACCAAGTATCGCGGCGAGTTCGAGGAGAGGCTCAGGGGCATCCTCGCGGAAGCCGCCGCCGACCGCGATATCATCCTCTTCATCGATGAAATCCACGCCGTCGTCGGCGCCGGCGCAGCCGGCGACGCCGGCATGGACGCCGCCGACATCCTCAAGCCCGCCCTCGCCCGAGGTGACATCGCCTGCCTCGGCGCCACGACCATCCAGGAATACCGGCGCTCCATCGAGAGCGATCCCGCCCTCCAGCGGCGATTCCAGGCGATCTGGATCGACGAGCCCACCGGCGACGAAGCCACCGCCATCCTCCAGGGCCTCCTCCCCACCTTCCAGGACCACCACGGCATCCCCATCGGCGAGGACGCCGTCGCCGCCGCCGTCGAGCTGTCCATGCGCTACGCCATCGACCAGCGGCTGCCCGACAAGGCCATCGACCTCATCGACGAGGCCTGCGCCCGCGCCAGGCTCCGCACCTTCAGCTCGTTCTCCTCCGTCTCCGCCATCGGGCGCGCCGACATCGCCCGCGTCATCTCGGATCGGCACAGGATCCCCCTGGAGCGTCTCACCGAAAAGGAGTCGAAGCGCCTCCTCAACCTGGATCGAGCCCTCGCCGCCGGCGTCAAAGGCCAGCCCGACGCCATCGCCGCCGTCAGCCGCGCCATCAGGGCCGCCCACGCCGGCATCACTCCACCGAACCGGCCCAAAGGCGTCTTCCTCTTCGCCGGCCCCACCGGCACCGGCAAGACCGAGCTCGCCAAAGCCCTCGCCCGCTTCCTCTTCGGCACGGAAGACCGCATCATCCGGCTCGATATGTCGGAGTACTCAGAGCGCCACGCCGTCTCCAAGCTCGTCGGCGCGCCACCCGGCTACGCCGGATACGAAGACGAAGGGCCGCTCGTCTCCGCCATTCGCACTCGCCCCTACTCCGTCCTCCTCCTCGACGAGATCGAGAAGGCCCACCCCGAGGTCCATTCCCTCCTCCTCCAGGTTCTCGACGAAGGGCGGCTCACCGACGGCCGCGGCCGCCGCGCCTCCTTCACCGAAGCCGTCATCATCATGACCAGCAATCTCGGCCCCCCCAACGCCGAAAGCAAGCCCATCCTCGGCCTCCGCTCGGCCCCGGAGCCGGACCCCGGCGGCCGGGCGCGGCGCCGCCAGCGAGAGCGCCTCCTCGCCGCCGTCCGCGCCGCCTTCTCCCCCGAGTTCTTCAACCGCATCCAGCAGGTCGTCATCTTCGATCCCCTCGGGCGGGAGGCCGTCCGCGAGATCATCGACACCCTCCTCCTCGGGCTCCGGCGGCGGCTCGAGCGCCGCTCCGTCGCGCTGGAGATCGACGACTCCGCCTACGACCTCCTCATGCGGCACGGCTTCGACGCAACCTACGGCGCCAGGGCGATGGAGCGAACCGTGGCCAGACTCATCACCGAGCCGCTGGGCGGCCTTCTGCTCGCAGGGGAGTTCCCGGATGGGTCCACGGTGCGCGCCCGCGCCGCGGACGACGAGATCGTCTTCGAGTAGACCCGGCCGCCGCCTCCGCCCGGAAGCGCCGAACCCTACTCCGACACCAGCGTCGGGCTGGGCGTCATGCCCATCGCCGTCAGCCAGGGCAGAAGCAGGCGCTGCAGATCCTCGCTCGCACGCCGCACATCGAACGACGCCGCCCCCCTCCGGTCCGACACGAGGCGCACCCCCGGCCCCTCCGCCCTCCGCGAGAGCCACGGCCCCGCCGCTGCGCCCGCCTCCCGCGACCAGATGGCGCACTCCACCTCGTGCCCCTCCCGGCCCGCCGCCTCCACCGTCGCCGCGAAGATCTCGTCCAGGCCGGCAATGTCCATCATCAGCCTTGCGTCGGCCGGCACGAGCACGTGCTCGGAGAGCGCCGACCCCGGCCACAGCCCGGTCAGGTTCTGCGCCGGAACCACCTCGTACCCCATCTCCCGAAGCGCCCCCGCCAGCAGCTGCTCCAGATCCGCCTTCACCCCGTACGGCGCCCCCGGCCCCACCACCACGGCCGCCGCCCGCCCGCCGCGGTACTCGTAACACACATCCACCAGTTCCCCCGCCGCCCCCGCGTGGAAGTGCACGCGCCCCTCCCGGTCGACCCAGAACTCCCTCCGGCTCGGCAGCCCCGGCACCGCCGGAATCTGCGCGAAGGCCGCCCCCTTCGTGTCCAGCACCCGCACCTCGTGCTCCACCTCCGCCGCCAGCCACCGCCGCAGTCGCGGCGCCACCGTCACATCCCTCTGCCCCCGCTCCGCCCGCGGCACCCGGTGCCGCTCCACCGGCGACCACTGCGTCTCCGTAGACGCCGCCTGCTTGCAGTACGTCGCAACCGAGCTCGGCTCCACCGACACGCCCGGCTCGCTCGCCCGGAAGCCCACCTCCACCCGCCCCGGCCGCTCCGCCAGCAGCGTCACCACAGCCTCCCCATCCGACACCGTCACCCGGCTCCCCGGCGACGCCTCGCACCCACTGGCCGAGATCACCACCTCCACAGGCGCGTGCTGGCTCACCGGCATTCCCTCTGCATCGAGCGCGCGGATCCGAATCGTCTCCGCCTTCCCTGGCACGAAGAACTCCGGCGCCCCCGCCACCGACAGCCGCGCCACCTTCCGCTGCTCGGCCGTCACCAGCAGCACCTCGTCCCCCGCCACCTCGTACGTCAGCGTCTCCCTCCTCCCATCCGGATGCTCGAACCGCACCGCCAGCGTCCCCGGCGGCGTCCGCACCTCGATCGACGAGGCAAGCGGCGCCACGTACGGCTCCTCCCGGCCGGGCACATAGATCCTCGTCCCCGCGGCGGCATCGACGATCCCCAGGACGACTCGTATCAGGTTCTCCGTCGTGAACGACCACCGCCGCGCCACCCCGGCCGGCAGCTCCTCCGACGACCGCATCGTCAGCCCGCCTCCATCCTCCGTCTTCACCCCCACCCCAATCACCACATCGTAGCTCTCCCCCGGCGCCAGCAACCCCTTCGGCTCGATCGACAGCTCTCGCTGAACCGACTTCCACGACAGCGAGGCCGCCGCCGGCTCGCCGCCCTCCCGGCGAGTCAGCCGGACGTTCTCCGAGTTCAGCGTCGCCGCCTCCATGGGAGCCGTGAATCGAACCACGAAAGGCCCTTCCCGCGGCGCCGGTTCGCCCGCCTCGCCGACGAGCTGCGCCCCCCGTCCCATCACGAAGGCCACCCTCCAGTCGTCGAGCATCCCCCACTCCGCGTTGGCGGCGCGGATCCTCTCCGCCTCCTCCGGCGAAACGACCGCCCGCCGCGCCAGCGCCCACGGTCCCGCCACCCCCTTCGCCCGCACCACCAGCGGCCTCCCCCCCGTGCGGTCCGACAGGTCTGCGAACTCAGGCGAGCCCGCCCCCCTCCCTCGCTCCCAGCCCACGTACTCCACCAAAGGATAGCCCATCGCCGCCGCCGGCAGCGCATCGGCCGGATGCGCCGGATAGACCATGTCCCAGCTTCCCTCCGCCGCCTCCGTCGCCATCTCCCCTCGGCCGAAGCGCAGATCGCGCTCCAGCGGAACGTCGATGGCGTCGATCACCAACCCCGTCGGCGCGCTCGCCGGGGGCTCCATGGCGTGGCAGAGCAGCCACGCGGCCACCTCCAACGTCAGCGGCCACTGGGCATGCAGCGACGGCTCCTCATAGAGCAGCCCCTTCGCCAGCGCCAGCACGAGATACGGCCGCAGCGACGGCGTCACATGCGCCGCCCCCGGGATCGCAGCCAACGCCCGCTGCCACAACAAGGGAGCGTCCGACGGCCGGCCCTCCCCGACCCCGATCTCGATCGCCGGCAGCGGGCACCCTGCCAGCGCCGACTCCGGGCTTTCCCCATACAGGAACTTCACCGTCGCCGTGATGGCACGCTCTCTGGAGAGCGGCGACGGCGCCTTCGGGTCGTACTGGGTCAGAGCCGACGCCGCTCGACTCGGCGATATCTTCGCCAGCCAGGCGGCGAACTCCGCATCGGTCACCTGCGCCTTCGGGTTCAGTCCCCCCGCGCCGGGCGCCGCGATCCCCGCCCGCACCACCCGCGCCAGATGCCGCCGGAACCAGCTCCCCTCGCAGCCCGCCGGGATGTCCTTCGGCTCGAACCTCGCCCGGCTCCGGTCCCGATCCCCGGTTACGCTTTGCACCCAGACATAGGCCGCAACCGGATCGTCCCGCCGGCTCGCGGTCACTGCCAGCGTGTCCGTGGAGACCAGGAAAACCGCCGGGATGAAGGCCGCCCGCCCCCCCACGGCGTCGAGGAGGCGGTCGTCGGCCGCCACGAACGTCGGAATCCGCTGCTTCTCCCTCGCCCCGCGCTGAATCGCCTCGTACACCCGCTCCACATCCGCCGGCCGAGCCCCGTGCACTCTCACGATCGACACCGGCGTGATCTTCGTGGAGAGCCTCCGATCCCACAGCGTCTCGTCCAGCATCGCCAGCTCCGCCGTGTAGGCCCGCGGCACCGGCTGCGCCCACGTGGCGCTGGCGTCCCATAGATACACCAGCAGAAAATCCGCCCCGTAGTCCGGCGACGACCGGTACTTCGCCGCAAGCTGCTCCAGGGTCACCTCCTCGGTCGAAATCGTCCCCGTCCTCGGCAGCTCGTTCAGCGAAACCTGCGGGAAGCGGCCCGCGCCCGCGCCCGCCGGCCCGCACGCGGCCCACAGCAGCGCCAACGCGGCGACTCCCACCAGGCCGCCCCTCCTCGCCCAGTGCTGCCTCACTCCTCCCTCCATCAGCCGCCGCTCCCGCTGGCGACGATCTCTCTTACGGTGACCCGCCTCATCCAACCGAGTGCTCGGTAAAGCCAATAGTGACCCAGAGTGGCTCAGGCACACCTGGTGTAGCGTGCGGCCTACCGCGTACTGCGCCAGTTGTGCCCAGAACCGAGGGAGCACAATCAAGTTTACCGAGCACTAGCTGCTGCCTCCCGCCCCCGGCGCCGGCGGCCGCGAGGGCGCAAGCCGGAACTCCAGCGGCCCGCTCAGCTCCGAGAGCACCTCCCGCGTCGACGCCAGCACCCCGCTCACCTCCCGAAGCGCTCCCTCCACCGCGTCGATGCTGCTGAGCTTCTCCAGCGAAGCCGCCAGGTCCCGCTGCACCTCCGCCATTCGCTCCGCCTGCAGCGACAGCCCCGCAAGCTCCTCCGCCGTCCGCGCGAACTGGCCCTGATGCTCCCTCATCGCTTCGCCGAAGCTGTTCGCCACCCGCCCGAGCTCGGCCGCGCTCTTCCCCGTCTCCTCCGAGATCTGCTGCTGCGTGGCACCATACTGCTGGCTCAGCCGGTCCCCAACTTCCACCAGCTTCGTCCCGATCCGCTCCGCCAGCTCCCGCAGCCGCTCCGACTCCGCTCGCGACCCCTCCTGCATCTCCGACGCGAATCGCGCGCACCCCTCCCCCACGCGGCTCAGCGCCGCCTCCGTAAACGAGTCCATCTGCTCCCTCCACGCCGCCGCGTTCGGCAGGCACTTCTCCATCGCCGCCACCAGCCCCGACATCGCCTCCTGCGGGAACCCTCCCCCCGCCGCCGCCACCGGCCCGGAGGCCGACTGCAGGTGCGTCAGCACCTCCTCCGTGCAATACCGGTCGATCTCCGTCAGAAGGTCCTCCTCCGCCTTCTGCACCGCCGCCGCCGGCAACATCACCACCAGCGCGCCCAGCAGACCGTGCAGCGTCGTCAGGAAGGCGAACGACAAACCGTGCGTCACGCCCATGAGCTGCTGCTTCACCACCTCGATGTTGCTGATCTCTCCCCCAAGGAACGTGGAGAATTGCCCCACCGCCAGGCTGATCCCGATCACCGTCCCGATGAACCCCAGTATCGGCATCGCCCACACGAACGTCCGCACCAGGCTGTACCCTCCCGCCACCGCATCCGCATCGAGATCGGCCTGCCTCTGCCCCGCGCTCTCCGCCCGCTCCAGGCTCCGGGACAAGCCCCACTGCTCCAACACGGCCCGGACCCGCGTCAGCACCAGGCTCGCCTGCGTCCGCCCCGCCAAGCGCTTCACCGCCCCCGGCGCGTCGCCCGCCGACACCAGCCGGCCAACCTCCCCCACCAGCGGCGACCGAAGCTGCCGGTGCTGTGTTCGCAGCCGCAGACCCCGCATCACCACCATGCAGACCGACCACATGAACAGAAACGTGATCGCCCACGGGATGCTGTTCAGCACCCCGCCGGGGTCGAACATGCGCTGCAGAAAGCTGTCCGGGCGCGCCAGCGCAGACACCCCCGACATCACCAGCAGCGTCAGCACCGCCCCCAGCAACCCGCCCCCCAGCGAGATCGCCCTCTCCGAAAGCCGGCCCATCACCGGCACCACGCTCCGCGCCTGCTGCCACTCCCCCGGCTCCGCGCCGCCCAGCGCATGCCGGCAGTTCGGACACCACTCCGGCAGCGGCGACGCCAGAATCACCCCGCACCTCGGGCACGGCCGCCCCGCCTGCGTCCCCGTCGTCGCCCTCGGCATCACCGCCCCGCAGTTCGAACAGTGCGCCGCACCCTCGACGTTGCCCTCATGTCCACACTGTACGCATCTCATCTCTGTCCTCCCGATTTCCGCTCCGTCTGCTCACCGACGCGATCTCGCCCCCCTCGTCCCGCCTCTCCCCTAATGCGACTGCGGCCCGAATCTGTCCCACCAATCGGCAACCGCATCCCCCTTCTCCGGCCTCCGCCCCACGAGATCTATCCGCTCCGGCCACTGACACCTCCACGGCTCCCAATTGCTCTCGAACCCGGCCCCTCGCGCCACATCCCGCGCCTTCTGGAACACGTCCAGGCTGTCGGCGTCAACGAGAAACAGCACCCAGTGACGCTCCCTGCTCATCTCCGCCAGCGCCAGCCGGAAACGCGCCTCCTGAGAGCCCAGCTCCTCCACCGTCTCTCCCCGGCCTCCGCCCAGCGGGCGAATGACGACATACCCCCAGTCCAGCTCGCGGCGCCGCCATTCCGGCTGGAAAACGCCCCAGGACAGTACGTAGTTCAGGGACTGCGATTCCGTATAGTGGAACTGGCCCACCGCTTCGAAGTCCCCTTCCTGGACCCGCATCTGGTTCAGCCTGGCGACGATATCCGGGATGTTGTCGTACGTCAGCCGCTTCCCCTTGATGGGCGCGCACACCTGATCGATCAGTCGGTCCATCGGATACGACCGCACCGCGTTCTGAGTGCACAAGAATACCTGTCGCTCCTTGGCGCTCGGATGCACCACCGGCAGTCGCTTTCGCACGAACGTCCCTCGCGCCGCCAGCACGGCGAAGATCATCACGAACACCATGATCCCCACCGTATTCGCCATGATGTCCGTCAGCGAGTCCAGGTTCATCTCGAGACCGCGCTGCCGTCGCAAGCGGGCCATCCCCTCTACCTCCGCTCGGCCACGCCGATCACCCGATGCTGCTCGACCGGCTCATATCCGATGTCTAATTCGCGCCGCACCACCGCCGCCCGAATGGTGCTGAAGTTGTCGAACCCCGACGGCCGGACCAGCACGAAAACGTAGCTCTCCTTCTTCTTTGCCCCCAGGCGATCCAGCAGCTTCCCGAAGGGCGAGCCGTTGCGCCCGTCCTTCGCCAGCGCGGCCGCCGCAGACACCCGCAGCTTCTCCGGGTGCAACACCACGCTCGTCCCATCCCACTCGATCACCACCGGCGTCTTGTCGGACGTCCCCTCGATCTCGATGATCTGCGCCGCGCCCGGCCCCACCGACAGCGCCACCGTCACCATCACCACCAACAGCAGACATCCGAGCACGCAGGCGAGGATGCTCAGAAAGGGGAACAGGTCGAAGCCCATGCCCATCGCTCGTTGTCGTCGTCTGCCGCGCATTGCCCCGCCTCCTCCTCGCTCGCCTCAGGATGCCCGCACCGTCGTCACCGGCCGCCCGTTCAGGTAGAGCGTGAACTCGCCCCCGCCCTTCGGCACCTCGAACACGACCCTCGCCGTGCGTACCTCGGGCCCCAGTCCCAGCCCTTCGTACGAGCATACCGTAAGCAGGTAGTGGATGTCCTGCCCATAGGCCGAATCGTCCTCCTCCATCCCCAGCGCCCCAAACCGCCGGCCCTCCCCATCCGCCAACGCCAGGCTGCTCGCCAGAAGCCGCGACTCCCCGTGCCCGATGTGCGCCAGGTGCAGCGGCAGAATCAGGAACGCGTTCCCCTCCCCTGGATGAAGGTAGTCGTGTTCCAGCTTGATCCGGGATCCGCCCCCCTTCGCCACGTACGGCCGCACCGGAACCCGCTTCGCCCTGCTCGCCCTGTCGGCGGAGTCGAACAGCCACTGCGACCGGTTTCGCAGCTCCTGCGTCACCGGGCTCTTCGGGAAACCCTCCGCCACCGCCGCAAACACCCGCTTCCCCTCCGCCCACTCCCTCCGCCGCGCCGCCACATCCCCACAGGCCACCATCAGCTCAGCCGCTCTCCGCGCCTCCTCCTTCTCCAGCGACTTCGCCGACTTCGACACCGACTCGCAGAGCACGGCCAGGTCGAACGCCCCCCACGGTCGCCGCTCCTCCTCCCTCTCCTGCGCAATCGCGTCCTCCAACATCCGCAGCCGCCCCCCGTTCGCCCTCCGCACCGCCCGCGGCCGATCCTCCCGAGGCGCCTCCCGCACCGCCTCCTCATACAGCCGCACCGCCTGCCCGCCTCCCCCGCTGCGGGCCGCCACCTGCGCCCGCGCCATCGTCCAACGGTGCCCCGCCGCCGAGTCGAGGACCAACCACGTCAGCACGGCCGCCAAGCCCACCACCGCCAGCCCCCGCGCCGGCGCCGATGTCAGCGCCCGCCCCACCCGGTCCCGCGCCGGCAGCAGCGTCGGCGCCACCCCCCGCGCCAGATCCTCCCTCACCCGGAAGTGCACCCCCACCTGTGCCTGCCCCCACCAGTGAAGCACTCCCACAACCCCCACCACCGCAGCCAGCAGCGTCATCTGAGCGACCACGCCTTCCAGCGACATCCCTCCCCGCAGGAGCCCGATGATCCCCGCAGGCGTCGCCGCCACCAGCACGACGCCGCCCACCACAAACGCCGCCAGGGACGCCCGCATCACCCACCACCCGAACCTCGCCCGCAGCAGCATCGGTATCGCCGCAATCGCCCACAGCGCGCCCCCCAGCGCCAGCGCCCACAGCCCCGCGCCAAACTCCACCTCCTCCAAGGCCACCGCACCCGCCGCCAGCGCAATCGGTATCCCCGCCGGAATTCCGAGGATCCCCATCCACAGCACCGGCAGCGGACGCCTCGGGCGAGGCAGCGCCTCCCCATGGATCGTGGCGTAATGCCGGTGGCTCGGATCCCCGCACTCGCCCCGCACCACGAAGCCCGACGGCGCCTCCGGCGGGATGCCGAAAGACACCACATCCAGGCACTCACAGGCAGCCGCGCCCCCTCCCCCACAGCCCGGGCAGGCGCCCGCCGCCCCGGAGGCACCAGCTCCTTCGACAGCCCCTTTCCCACTGCACGTCCGACACACAGCCGCGCCCGTCCCCGCGCACATCCCACAGCTCTCGTTCGGAAACGCTATCGTCGCCGAGCCCTTCCCCACCTGCCCCTCTGTCACCCCGACCCGCGGCAGGTTCAGCCGCTCCAGCGCGCCCAGCAGCCGCTCCACCGCCCGCCCGCGTTCCTCCGCCTCCAGCCATCCCGCCCACGGCGACGCCTCGCCGCCTCCACCCCCGGCCTGAGTCGGCCGCCCCAGACCCCACTCCTGCGCCCTCGATCTCGGAGCCATCGTCTCAGGTGACGGCAAGGCCGCTTCGCCCAGGCCCGCCGCCGACGCCAACCCCAGGTCCTCGAAGGCATCCGCCGCCATCACCGCCCCCATCCTCTGCCTCAGGTACGCAGAGGGAAGCGGCCGCGCCAACCACGCCGCAATCCAGCCCATCACCACCCCCAGCGCGCCCAGGGCCGGCGCCGCCAGATCGCTCGCCCCCGGCGTTCCCCGCGCCCACCACAGGCGCATCGTCCTCCCAATATGGCTCGGGTCCCCCATCCCGTGTCGGATGACCTGCGGCACCAGAATGAACCCCAGTGTGAGCCCCGCGGCCAGCCCGCCGGCCAGCCAGGGCCGGCGCAGGCGGAATCCCTCGACCACCGCGTAGAGGGGAAGCGCAAACCCAAGCACCACCTCCCGCCATTTCCCCGGGGCCAGCGAATCCAGCGCGATCGAGGCCGCCAGCAGGCCCCCTGTCAGCCACCAGTCGAACGCCCCCATGCGCCTCCCGAAACCGCCCATGCGCCTCCCGAAACCGCCGCCGGTTCGATCCGCCTCCGGCCGGAGATCACCGCCGCAATAGACACAGGCGGCCGCGCCCCGAACCGGACTGACTTTCTTGCACCGGATGCACCGCATCGCCTACGTTCCGCCTCGCCACATGGGCGTCATCCCGTTCGCCTCCGCCACTGGGGTGACAGCCGCCTCCAACGGCGGCCCACTTCGACGCTTCCCGAAAGCGTCTCATAGACGTATACGCACCCCGGACCTTCACCTGCGCGCGGCCGCCGGTCAGCCCGCCTATTCACTCGCCTCTCTCCCCGCGGGAGCGCTCCTCAGATGGCTTCTGCGCGAAAGCCTCGACGCCCCGATCCCCGGAGCGCCCTCCGCCCGGTAGGCCGCCGCTCCCTCGGACGGCAGCGAAGGCGGCTGCTTCACCCGCAGCTCCCCGGACCGCCCGTAGCGATACTCCACCGTCCGCCCCTCCAGGTCCGTCCGCTTCGCCAGCCTCCCCTTGCCGTCGTAGGCGTAGCGGACGACCCCCTTGTCCCCCACGACGGCCTCGCTCACCCGCCCGCTCTCATCGTAGGCGAGCCTGATCGCCGGAACGAACGGGTCCCCATCGAGCTCAGACTTCGCTGCGATCCGCGCCGTCACGAACGCCCCGCCCGAATCGAACTCGCAGATGTTTCCCCACCGATCCACCAGCCAGAAGCTCCCCCCCGGCAGCGGGTAGAGCCCCTCCCAACGGCGCGACCCCTTCGGAAAATAGCCCATCCCACCGTCCGCGCCCGTGCCGAGACGCAAGCGCTCGTCCCCCGGCCCATCCACGAGGGTGATCCTCTCCGGAAGCGACAGGTCATCCATCGTCGTCCGCGTCGATTCGTCCGGAACCAGGGATATCGGGATCCCCCAGATGCTCGCCACTCGGTCCCCGTCGTACCCGTAGGCGCAGCGCCGATCCCCCCCGGCCATCGCCAGAGCGAGCCGGCCGCGCCGGTCGAAGTGATACGAATGGCCCCGAGCATCCTCCATCGAGTAGTAGCCATCGGCCAGCACATACAGGCGCCGCCCCTGCCCCCCTC
>Ga0307377_10006993_pt1 | contig 11725 bp, 26 predicted proteins | sample TR3MG_FD_202535 | JGI IMG/M metagenome (GOLD analysis project Ga0307377, IMG submission 202535) | Soil microbial communities from Risofladan, Vaasa, Finland - TR-3 | ecosystem: Environmental > Terrestrial > Soil > Coastal area > Acid sulfate soil | place: Finland: Risofladan, Vaasa | collected...
TAAAAAAAGTATGTACAGACTCTCCCAATACTTTTTCAACCAAAGATTTATAAGTATTCCCTAAAGGAGTTTGAGCTTCCCCAAAAGCTGTTTTTCTAGTAGCTATTTGCCACTCTTTTCCATCAAAGTATATGGAAATTAAGCTGCCATCAAGCTTTTTGAAAACTAAGGCTTTAGTTATATCAAATTCTTTATGGCAAGGATCTTCAAGATAATTAAAAAATCTATCAAAAGACCTAGCTAGTACTTTATAATCAGGATAAGATAATATTAATCCCCTACACTCTTTTACTATAGGATGATGTTTAGGGCTATCTATCTGATTATAGTTAAGCGTTATTCTATCGTCATATCTTTTTACAATAATAGACAATTCTTCTTCTAGTTGTTCAATAGTGTGATTTTTTAAATATTTTAGTACTTCCATAAGAAATATCCTTATCAGTTTCTCTACTATAAAGTATACTAAAAATTTTTTATAATGTTAACTCTTTTTCTCTTTTTTCCATTTTAAGATATTTTTTACAGTTAGAGCATCCGCATTTGTAAGGATTGCTGTCAACGCATAATGTATCCTCTGCGGTTAAACAATGCAATTCTTCCTTAACAAGAAGATGTCCTACATACTCTACCGCTCTTACGATCTGATTTTCCCACTGTGTTTCTATGTATCTCCCATTGACATATATTTGTGTAGTAAGATTCTTACCCGTTATTCCTATCCTATCAAACACTTTAGGATTATGGTAGGTAACTACAGCTCCTGCTCTTAACGTATTCATTATATTCTCCTTATTGATTTAATTTACTCATTACTTTCTTCTAATATTTTTAAAAGGTACTCTCTCCTTTTTTTATCTTTTTCTTCTTTTAAAGGAGATGTTATTTTATCTATTTTTAAAGCGTATTCTTGGATAATATTTACCCACTCCTGTTTAGGTACAAAAATTCTTTGTTCTGTATCAAACACAAGTGATTTTCGATAGTAAGCTTGAAGTTTAATAAGTTTCTTAGGTTTTAATAAAATAGGATCGTTACATACGTTGTATACGTCTCCCACCATTTTAAATTCACCTACTTTAAATTCCATAACTGTCTCATGATCAATACCATTAGTACTTAAATGTTTTCCAAACATAAGAAACACCTGAATAACAGCTTCTACTATACCATCTTTAGCGGCTTTGGTGTACCACTGTTCTCTTAATACTTCTAATTGCTGTAAAGATAATTTTTCAAAATCTATCATATTTTCTCCTAATAATTTTATTCATCATCAATTTCTTGAACTAATATTTCTTTAATCTCACTCCACACTAAACCGGCATCAGGTCTTGTTACCCTAACAACAGTTACCATTAACTCATAATAATCTTGAGAAGTAGGTTTTTGTAATTCCTTAAATCGTTTAACCGTTTTTTTTAGAGTTTCTTTTTTCTTTTCTACTGTACCCATCTTATTAATCTCCTTTTTTAATAAAACGATTTAAGTATTTATTAGCATTACCTATAAAAAATTGTATTTCTTCAACATTTTTTAATTTATTTTCTTCGATATACGTGAGCATTCCATTTAATAATTCACACCATTCTGTAGGAGTGTACTTTTTCCAAGTTTGTCCAATAGTATCCCAATACCAATCAGCTACTATAGAATGTATATCAGATCGAAAAGTCATATTTTTTATTCGTCTATTTTTAATCCAAGGATAAACAGTATGCAATACCTCACTAAGTTTATTAAAAAAAGATTTATGCATTGTAGCGAGAGGTTTTATATAAAACTCTGTAAGATCTGAAGGAGGGATTAGTTTTACTCTAATACCTTTTCTTAAACGATAGCCGATATCTTCTTTAACAACTTCAACAGTATAACCTTCAGTTTCTTTCTCTTTAAGATATTTATCGCCCCCTCCACAATAATCTACATAAAAAGGTTTTGGATGATAAGTAATTGTTTGCCATTCAGTAGCTTTAGGGATTGCTATATAAGTATTCATCAAACCCACCTCCATATTTTAATTTTTAATTTTTTCACTACAATCCGGCTTTTCCTATCAAATTTAATATATTATCTTTAACCTCGCAAACTTTATTTAATTCAGCTTGTAAGCTTTGAATTAGATTAGTAGATTCAGTTAATAAAATATTAGCCTCTATAAGTTTATCTTTTAATTCTTTATTTTCAGTTTCAGCAAAACCTCTTTGTTTTCTTTCATTAAAAAATTCATTAATAAGCTTATTTTGGTGTTCCATAATATCAGGATGTGTTCCATCTATCATCTGAGCGCTACACCATTCTATAAAATCTACAGTAAAAAGTTTTTCAAGAGAAAGACCGCTATCAGCAAAAGCTTTTTTTAAACAGGTAAGAATACTTAACTCGCCAGCTGTATCTATATCTTTACGGATATAGAATTTAATTTCTTTTTCACCTATACCATTATTCATAATATAATCTCCCTCTAAATAGTATTAATAACAACTATTGTAATTATAGCAATAATAAATTAAATGTCAAGTATTTTTAGCTGTTTTTCCACAAACGTGTAACCCAATACCGGCTATAATCAAAAGAGTAATTATACCACTTAAAAGAACTACACCATTACCTTTTGTTACAATAAGCATTGTAATTACTGTACCTCCCACTAACCATAAAGCGTTAGAAACAAAGCTTTCAGTTATCATTACCTATACCGCCTTTCTAATTTATTATAGAATCTTTTTTTATATCTATGAGATCTAACAAAATTTTCTGAAGAGCGCTTTCTATTGTTTTTACTTTAAGTATATCAGTATCTGTCAGTCTTTCTAAAAGAGTAATTAATAATTCAAATCCGTTTTCCTTATTCTTAAAATCATTTAATGCTTTTAAAACAGTTTTACTTCTTTCTACTTCTATCTGTACTACACCCCCTAGAAGCTGAACTAACATATTAAGATCTTTTTTTAAAGTATTTATAGTCATAATAACTCTTTCTCTTCTCTCCAAGGTAAATTTGCTATTTTAAGAGCTAAAATAGCTGCTTTTTTCCATTCTTTTTTTAGTCCAGCGTCAGTATACTCACTAAAAATAGAAGGTATACAAAAAGCTTTTTTATAACTTGTAATAGGAGACCATATTATAGGACACCCCTTAATTGCGCAACATAAAAAGTACTTATGCATAAAATCGCAAGCAAAACAGTTAATACGACAGTTTTCTATATCTCCACCATTTCTTTTCCACCTAAACCAATCTCCTTTAAAGTTATGTTCTGGATTTTTACTTATCCATGTCCATAATTCTTTATGTAGTTCTTGTATTTCTTTATAAGTTAATTCCATACTAATCACCTATTTAAATAATCGTCTAACATTAAACCGCCAATACCTAAACTAAACGTATAAACATGAACTAGTGTTGCGATAATACATACTTGATAAATTGTATTTACTATATTTAACATATAAGTTTTATCCCCTTTATTAAAATTTTTAGGTATATCTTATTTATAATCCTTTCTTTTATTCTTTAAACCAAAATACAGAGTGAGTATTGTTAAATGAGGGCACTTCATTAAAATATTTTTTACTTAATTCAGTTATTTTTTCAATAAATTTTTTAGATACAGTAAATTGTGTTTTTTCAAAAAACTCATTAACTTTTAAAAATACTTCAAATGTTAACGTAAGTCTTCCCTCCACCAGTTCAATCTCTCCAAGAAGAGAAATTTCTTTATTAACTTCACTTATAAAAAACTTTATAGCAGATGAGGTTAACAAATTTTTTTTCTTTACTGGAGGAACTTCTATACTTTTTACCTTAGCATATACTTTATTTAAAATTTCATTGAATTTTTTTTCTGTACAACTATATGCCCCTAGTCCTAAATTTTTATTCACACAATCTGAACTATTGAAATGGTAATCTTCATCTACCTCTACGCTTATACTTTTAATATCTTCTATATCTATTTCTTCTTCCAACTCACCTTCCAACTCACCTTCCAACTCACCTTCCAACTCACCTTCCAACTCTTCATCGGTATTATCTACAATAGTTATTTGAATAGTAGTAGCTTTAAATTGACCTATAAAACAATCCCTACCTAAATGTTTTTGACCAGAGTACTCAACTTTCTTAAATATCTCCCAAGTACTACTAATGTTATCTTTAGAGTATATAGGAAAATCTATATCGTACTTTTCATCTTTTACCTCGTTAGCTTGTAACTGTATTATCATTTTATACCCTCACTTTTAAAACAAGTATTTAAAATAAATAAAGAGTTTTCTCTAACTTTATCGTTGATTTTTTTTAATTGTTTCTCTGTGTATAAAAAACTATTAAAACAAGGATCTCTAAACTCTTGAGCTAAAATGTTAGCGTACATACCATTAATAAATAGTACAAAACCGCAATAAGGAACTCTTTGTGCCATGATATTTCCCCCTATAGATTATCAATGGTTTAGAAATTTCTTTCTTTTATGAAAATTTAGTATTAAACTTTTAATGGGTTAACCACTAACCCTCTGTTGAGTACCAGCTTCTTATTTAAAAAGCTATCCCCAATTACTTTTCTTAAGATACCTAATGCCCCCATTAATATCCGCATTAATATACTTACCTGTAGAGCTTTTAAACAATCCCCTTTTTATTCTCTTACCTAAATACTTTTTATGGTGTTTCATTGTTTCAAGAACTAAATGATCAATCTTAGATGTATAGCTTTCCTCAGTTAGGATAATATTAATTCCTACCTCTTCAGCTTTATATTCTATTTGTTGTATCAAAGTATTGAATGGGATACTTACAAATTTCTGATTGTTCATTTTACCAATATTAACATTTTGTTTCCAACCCTCGTTTTTACCTATAACAATATTCTTTATATCATTAGCTATACAATAATTAATAACAAACCTTGAAGTGTGATGTAAGTAATTAGCTACTTTATTATTCCTTTTGAAAGTTAATACTTTTATTCTATTACTAATTCCTCTATCTCCTATATAACTTTGGAATTTAGCCTTTGTTTTATTGAAATATTGATTAATAGATTTTAATATCTTACCTTTAATAAGAACAGGCTCTACAGCTGCCTTATTTGCGATACAAGCTATAAGATTATTAATTCCCAAATCAATACTTAGATATAAATTTTTATCTAAACTTTTACATATATTAACCTCCTTATTGTAAATTACTTCAATTACATAACAGGTAGAGTCAGGAACTATTCTTACCTGTTGAATATTTTCTTTTAAAATTTTAGTCTTTAACTTAGATATACAACTCTTTTTTGGAAAGCTTATATAACCATTTTTATACCCTAATTGTTGATTAGTAAATATTACAATATTTTTATCTCTTTTATAATTAGGTATCTTAGGTCTAGCCTTAAATTTCTTAGGGTATTTTATATATTCCTTCAAAGAACTAAAGAAAGATTTCCAATTCTTATTTAACAGTTTTAATATTTGTTGAGCTGTCTGAGCAGGTAAGACTCTATAACAATCTTCTTGTTTTAATAAATCTTCTATTTCAATATAATCTAATATCTCATCAGTTTCAAAATAGCATTGTCTAATTAGGTAATTAGCTCTGTTATAAAGATCTTTAGATAGATAACAAATATTATCTAATATTTTAGATTTAAATATTATATGCCTTTCAGCTCTTTTCATAATATTATAGTGTACCAAACACTTTTATAAAAGTCAAGGCTTTTTTCCATCAGAAGGAGATTCTTTAGTAGGCTCTTTAGGAGATTCTTTAGAATATCCGGTATCAGCCCAACCTTTTCCCTTTAAAACAAACGATGGAGACGATATAAGTTTAATGAGTATTTTACCGCAAACCAAGCATTTAGTTTTAGCGGGCTGTTCATTAATACCGTGAATTTGTTCAATAATACAACTACACCCTTCGCACTGATAGTCATAGGTAGGCATTTTTATTTTCTCCTAAAAGCAACAATTTTTAAAATTTCTACAGAAGTATCTTCTTTAACATTATAATAAACGGTTTTATGATCATCCACCCAAGAAATAAAATTTTCCTGGGGAAGATCTACTTTACAAACAGGAATTATAATTGTTTCGGGATCATTAAGAATTTCTTCATAAGATTGGTGTACTGAAGCTTCAAAAATAATTCTACCCATACTCATCCTGCAGTGTCCTACAGTTGTTCGTCCTATAAATTTATTGTCTTCAGAATTAAAAGTGAGAGGAGAATCGCAAAAAACTATAGATATAAATGTTTTTGTGTTTTTAAAATACTCGAAAATTCTTTTCATAAAAATTGTAGAGTATATCATATATGCAGAATTATTTACCTCTTCTTTAAATGTCCCTAAAACAAGTCTTTTATTATCCTTTAACGCTTTTATAACGTCACTCGTATCACTCATACTTTTACCTCTTTAATAATCAGTTTTATAAACATTTAACCATTAAATATATGCTTTTCTTTCTTTTCTTGCAGGATCGTTTGTTTTAAATATTTCTTTAGTACATTCAATGCACATAGCAAATGCCCCAATTCTATTCATTTCTTTTAATACTTGCTTACACTTTACACATTCCGTATTTTCAAAAGCTGTAATCATAATGGTTTTACCTCTTTTCCTAATTCTATATAGTATTGATTATTCATTTATTTTACCTCTTCTATTTTCAACTCTTGTTCTGTATTTTCTTCCTCATTTTCTTTTAAAAAAATACTGTAAAAATCTTTCATCGAATCGCTCTTTTTAAAAACAAATGTTACATTAGTTTCCATCTTTATTTTAAAATGATTTATAAAGTTTTTTACACAAATAATAATAGAACCCCTACCTCTAGGTATATAGATAGCTTTACAGATACCTACTTCTCCAAACTTATTTGTAAACTTAAATCCTATTTTTTTACAATCATCATCATAATAAAGAACTACATATTTAAAAAACTCTAAATCAAAACTACTTACAGCTACTGAATTTATTCGTAGTTGCCCACTTTTTATCATATAAGTACAAGCAGGATAACGCATAGCATAAAACCTATTATTTTTACGTTTTTTTAACATATTAACTCCAAATAAATGTATAAAAATCCTCCAAATCACCATCTTTGATTAAATTAAAAATCTTTTTAACACTACCCTGCAGTTTATAAAAAACAATAAATTTTCTAAGAGAAATAGAAACAATTTTTGTTTTCTTATAATGCGTTACTTTAACAGACTCTTCGGTGGGCTTATTGCTAAATGCTATACCTACAGTTTTTTCATCTTTATCGTAATAAAGTGTGGCATACTTAAAATCAAGTAATTTAAAATTTTCTGTAGCAAAAGTATTAAATGTTAATATATGTGCGCTCTGAGGTAAGTAACCACATTTCGGTTTTTCAAGATTAATCGCTTTGGCGTATTTACCTCTAGCGCTCCCCTCTTCAGGAATCCACTTTTTATACATTTTTCTCCCCTTTCCTACTAACTAGTAATAGTGGTAAAACTATATCTGATGTACAGCACGGTATAACTACCGCAATAATCATAAAAATAAATACCATACCTATGTGGTGTATCCAGTTAGTTAAACCAAAAGAAACTAAATATAAAATAGAAGCCATAGAACTTACTAAAACATGCCCTACGTGTGAAAAAATAGTACTAAGATTACCTATAGGAGTAATTAAAAGTCCCATTAGTAAACCTACTATAAGAAAAGGAATAATTTGCATAGGGTGTTCTATTAAACAAATATGTATATGAGAATGAACTCCAAGTAAATAACCGGCAGCGTAGGGTAAAATTATATCAGATAACCCACATATACCAATAGATCCAATAGTTCCTATAAGGATAGCTTTAAATATTTTTCTATCATATTTCATAACCATAGCTGTTGTAGCCGAAGCTGAAAATAATAAATGGATTGGATGGAAAATATGATATAATCCATGAAAAGTTTCATGAGTTATAGTGCCATTAAGGTTAGCAATAAAAGTTAAAATGCCCAACCCTATAATCCCTAATGCTACACAGTAGATACTATACGGTAAATGATTACACAGTTCTCTTTTGAGGTTCATGGTTTAACCCTTTCTTTTTATGTATCCTATTCTATACTATTGGCGAATTCGGTTATGTACTCTTGATAGCTTTTTATAATTATTTTTAAAAGATCGGTTTCGGTTAATTCATTAGCTTTCCACATAATTTGTTCATCTTTACCGTCAAAGGTAATCCAAATATCTAATTCAAAAGGTTGTGAACTATACCAAACTTCCCCCTTCCAATCTGTATGCTTTAGTTTTTCAAAACCAATTTCTTTTAACAATTCTCTGGTTATCACAATTTAATCTCCAAAAGGTTTATAAGTAATACACCCACCCTTTAATAAGATACTAATATCAGTAAAACCTAAACACTCAAATATATCAAAACAGTCTCCGAGTGTCCAATCTTCTCTCTCTCTACGCATAGCTAAACCTGAAGGTAACAATCCTAACTTTTCGCATAAATCGCTATCTGTAAAATCTTCCATACGTTGAAGAATAAATTCTCTAAGATCCTTAATCACCTTCTTTTTTAAAGTACGTTTACGACTAAATAACATTTAGCTATCCTTTTATATTATTTATTATACCGTAGTATTTTTAACTGTCAAGTATTATTTTTAATTATTTAACCAATTTGTAAATTTTTTAATATAACTAGTATTCATGATTTTTTCCAATAACATACCGCTCACATATGTAATAAAAACTAACCATATCCCAGGACTTCCTAAAAATATAGCAAAAGCTTCTTTATACCAAAATTTACTATTTTCAAAATAATAATAAACAAACCAATATGTTCCAACAATACACCAAACTAATACTGCTAATAAAAGCCACCAAGCTCAAATAAATTTAACATTTTACTTTTTCTCCTTATTAAACATACATTTATTTGAAAATTTAATTATGTTTTCTAAATATTTTTCATTAAGAGAATCACCAGCTTCTAAAAAAACATAGTCCGGAATTTCATTAAGTAAAGACATTAAATCTCTCATCTCAGGACAGCCGGTTTGTTCTCCGTAGTGGCGAAATTTATCAAAAGTATTCCCTTTACTGCTGACTTTTTCAAAACCGTATTTGCAATCACAGGTCTTTCCAACATAACTACATAAGCGATTTTTTCTAATACTTTCTAGGTAATTTAAACTTCTAGTTTTTCTATTTCCCTCGTCTTCAAACTTTAATTTTTTAGCAATTTCTGGGATAACATCTACAGAAATTTCTATTACACCCTCTTCGTTTGTATGTTTAGGTATAGGGAATTTCTTATCCGGATCATAACCATCGCCTTTAATAACATAAAAGCTTAAATAAAGATTTAAAGATTTATACATATTTTCTTTCAAAGAAACTCTATCATCAGCTTTAGTTAAACACCCCTTTAATTCTACACATTTTGCCAAATATTTATCTTTTTCTTTATAGACAGTAAAATGGTAGTGCATTTTTATTCCTCCAATAATATTTCTTCTAATTTTTTTACATGATTAATATCTTTTAATATAGTATTGCCAGATACCCAATCGAATATAAAATTACCGCTTTTAAGTACGAATATGTGTATTCCACCTTTTCTAAAAACGTAGTTCTTTCTTCCTGGAGAAGGACAGGGATTTAAATTTGTAATTTTCACATATCCTAAATTACAGAGAGCTTCTTCCGTAATAGCTCTATAACCACTATCTGCAAAGTATTCTTTTAATTCATCACTACCGACTTCTTCGCACCGACCCCAAGCTATAGTAAATCTTTTATTGCATCCGTAGTTAAAAATACTTTTTACATAACAGTTAGATAATCTATATAATGAATTGCCGTTAATTCCTCCCATTAAAAACATATCTATTTTTTTACCTCCACTATCATTAAACCATTCTATGAGATGTCCTATATCAGAATTATATATATCAGATGTAAAAATTAAAGGTCTTCCGTCTTCTATAACATCTCTTTCAATATTTTGTGAAGAAGATGGAAATAGATCTTTTGATTTCGTTTCAATATAAATATCAGCTTTTTCTCCACCTATGGGATTTTTAAAATACAATCGGCTCATTATAGTTTCCTTATTAAAATTATTTTACTCATGGTAATATACCCTCTGTTTTTGTACATATTTAGATACTTGTTTTACTATTTTTTTAGTATCACAAGCGTAAAAACCAGCGGCATTAAAACAACCTACTTCTATAACCCTATATTCATTCTCTATCTGTCCGATATCTATAACAAACACACTATGAGGGGAATAAATATTAGCAGCTATTTTAGCCACTTCTAAGGCTTTTTTGTAGTAATTAGCATCAATACACCTTTTATTGTTTTTTCTATATAAAGATCCTGTAATTATCTTATTTTCAATTACTAAGAATCTCCATTCTTTTTTTATAACCTTTGGAGTAGATACTACTATTTCAGTATCCGGTTTAATATAACTCATAACTGGAGATGTCCATTCAAGAAACTCTTTTTTAGTAAAAACTTGTCCATTAAAACTTTTTGAATCATGAAGAGGTCTGATAAATAGATCCTTTTTACCAAAGCTTTTATGTAATTTTTCTATAGTAGTTATCTCATAATCATTATTTAATAAAAAATCTTTATATTTTTCTCCCCAATTTCGATAGTTAAATTTTTGAGGATCAAAAAACACTCCAGGTTTCCATATATTTTGTTTATATACGTTATTTATAAGATTGGTAGACCCTATAGCTATAATGTTTTTAGAGATATCTATTTTTTCAATACCTTCTAAACGATCTGTAAACGGTATGATTTTTACCGGCATCCAAGAGATATGAGAAACGCTCAAAGCTTCTGTGATATTTGAATACTCTTCATCTGATATAAGATTTTGTTGAATAACCCATAAAATATTATCCATATTACTCTTTCTTTGCTAGTGCTAGTTAATTGTTAAAACTTGAGGCTCTCCTCCGTTCATTATAATACTTTTTCCAATATAATTTTCTTCCGTAAAAGCTATTTTTTTATATATATTTTTATGTCTTATCGCAATAGTTATTATACTATTTGGATCTGATCGGATATTTTCAATTTCCAGTAACCAATTATTATCGTAAGATAAGTAAAATGCCCACGTGTAGCTACTATCAATTTCTTTTAAAATATTATGTTTAATCTCCGCTTTTCCGTCCGTATGAACAGCGGTGTTGGTTATTTTATATATTCCAGGTTTAGCTGCAGAATAGGTAACACGCATAAATTCTTCATCTACATTAATTACGGTAGTATTAGAAGAGCCGACATCGCTGGAAATGCGCATTAAAGAGCGAACACAGACAAACATAAAAGCGCTTACAACTATCAATAAAAGGAATTGTCTAAGAGAACGATTTCGTACTTTTGCTTTTATATCTTTTTCTTCTTGCTTAATCATGGTATTTTCCCTCCAAAATTTCTTTAGTAGTTGCCTGTTCTAATATAGAACCCCTTACTCCTCTAATATACCCAGCTACGAATTGAAGCAGGTCATTACCGTTTACTTCTATTTTTCCTTTACTGTTAATTATTTCTACATTCCCACTCATATCTGAATTGTGTATAAAAACTGTTCCGTTATTTGTTTCAGAAGTATGCATATGTTTAACCTTTTTAATATACTTAAATTAAACCATTATGTAATACATTAGTAATTAGTATACTTAATAAAGACTTTTA
>Ga0307377_10006996_pt1 | contig 11723 bp, 7 predicted proteins | sample TR3MG_FD_202535 | JGI IMG/M metagenome (GOLD analysis project Ga0307377, IMG submission 202535) | Soil microbial communities from Risofladan, Vaasa, Finland - TR-3 | ecosystem: Environmental > Terrestrial > Soil > Coastal area > Acid sulfate soil | place: Finland: Risofladan, Vaasa | collected...
TGGGGATGATCGGCGTGGTCAGCTTCTTGTTGACCTGCTGGTTCAAGAAGGCGAAGGACCGGTGCGCGTTGATGGCGTTCCATTCGCTCACGCTCGTCACGCCGATGACCTTCACGTCCCACCACTCAGCCTTGCCGCCATTGGCGGTGGTGATGAAGTGCTCGTGACCGGGGGTCGCGAAGTTCTTCAACGCCCCCGTGAGCTGGGCCGCGCTGAGCTGGGGGTAGAGACCCTTGAGGGCCGGCTCGAGTCGGCTCAGGTCGATCGTCCCGGGGTGGTCGACGCAGGCGAGCGCGCTGGGGCATTCCATCTTCATCGTGGGCACCGTGAAGCCCAGGGGCACCGTGATGTAGAGCGGGTCGAAGTTCATCGACGGCGCCACCTTGAAGTTGGCGCCGGCCTCGCAGCCCGACGTCGCCGCGGCCGGCACGTGACGGTCGCAGTAGAAGCCCTTGGAGTAGGTGAAACTCACGGTGCGGCCGTTGAAGAACGACTGCGTCATTCCGAACTCGCTGACCCCAATGCCCTTGTGGACCGCGTTGCTCGGCGTCGGGGCCGACGCCCCGGCCGCCACCATGCCGATGCCGCCGGCGGCGACGACGGCGAGGGAAGCGACGAGCATCCTCGCTCGATTGGTCGAAATCTTCATTGGAATCTCCTCTTCTCACCCGATCACGTTGATCGGGCCACGTCTCTATTCGTCGCGGTGCGGCGTCGCGGATGTCGAAGGAGCGAGATTCTCTAGAGTCGCCCGTCAACTCGTCACCGGGTGCGCGCATCGCGCGAACTGCGCGAGTTCATCGCGGCTCGCCGCACCTTGGTCACGAGAGGACCGCACAGTGTCGACCACGACTTCTCGATACGCTCAGAGGATGGACACTTATCTCCCCTCCCCCGATCGCTACGACGCGATGACGTATCGCCGTTGTGGCCGCAGCGGCATCCTGCTCCCGGCGATCTCACTGGGTCTCTGGCACAATTTCGGCGACGACCGGCCGCTCGACACCCAACGCGCGATCCTGCGGCGCGCCTTCGACCGCGGCGTCACGCACTTCGACCTGGCCAACAACTACGGCCCGCCCTACGGCAGCGCCGAGTCGAACTTCGGGCGGATCCTGCGCGAGGACTTCTCCTCGCTGCGCGACGAACTCATCATCTCCACCAAGGCCGGCTGGGACATGTGGCCCGGTCCCTACGGCGACCTGGGGTCACGCAAGTACCTGCTCGCGAGCCTGGACCAGAGCCTGCGCCGCATGGGCGTCGACTACGTCGACATCTTCTATCACCACCGCTTCGACCCGAGCACCCCGCTCGAGGAGACCCTCGGCGCCCTCGACGCCGCGGTGCGCCAGGGCAAGGCCCTCTACGTCGGCATCTCCTCCTACTCCGACGAGCGCACCACCGAGGCGGTGCGGATCCTTCGCGCCCTGGGCACGCCGTTGCTCATCCACCAGCCGTCGTACTCGATGCTCAATCGCTGGATCGAGAGTCGGCTCCTCGATGTCCTCGACACCGAAGGCGTCGGTTGCATCGCCTTCTCCCCCCTCGCCCAGGGCATGCTGACCAGCAGGTACCTCGACGGGGTCCCCGAGGGCTCACGAGCATCGCGCCACACGTCGCTGAGCGAGGACATGCTCAACGAGACGAACCTCGAGCACATCCGCCACCTCAACGACATCGCCACGGGCCGCGGCCAGACGCTCTCGCAGCTGGCTCTCGCGTGGGCGCTACGCGACGACCGTGTGACCTCGGTACTCATCGGGGCCAGCAGCGTGCAGCAACTCGACGAGAATCTCGACGCGCTGCACCACCGGACGTTCTCCCCCGAGGAGTTGGCGTCGATCGACACCTACGCGGTCGAGGGCGGTATCGATCTCTGGCGGGGCCCCTCCACGAGTTGACGATTCCTCAGCCGCGCGACCTCGTCGCCGCGCGTTCGTGGCCGACCGGTCGACGCCATTCGTGTCGTCACGATGACGCGAGGTCAACTGCGTTCCTCGACCACGGGCACGTCAGCGTGTCCGCTGGTGCGGCGAACGAACGCCCAGACGACGACGATCAGCGCGATGCCCGCGACGCCGATCAAGAGGGTGACCGTGAGGGCCCCCTTGGGCAGTTGCAGCGCGTAGAACGTGCGCACGATGCGCGCGGGGAAGAGGGCGACGAAACCCAGTCCCACGACTCCCACCAACAGCGCACGACGCCACGTCATCGGCAGGGCCACGAGCACCAGGACGCTCAGGCTGAGCAGGAGCGCCACGATCGTCGCGCCGGTGCGCTGTTCGAGCAGGGAGAGGTGCCGCGAGCGCGCCAGGGCGTCGGCGGCGAACACCGTGACGGCCACCACGAATCCGATGGGGATCGTGAAGCGCAGGACCCGCGCGACGAACCCCGGCACGTAGCGGCGCCGGTTGGGGGCCAGGGCCAGGAAGAAGGTGGGGATGCCGATGGTCAGGGTGTCGATGATCGTGAGGTGGCGCGGCAAGAACGGATAGGGCCAGAGCAGGATGCTCACCGCGGCGGCCAGTACCGTTGCCCACACGGTCTTGACGATGAAGATGTTCGCCACCCGTTCGATGTTCGCGGTCACCCGACGCCCTTCGGCCACCACCTCGGGCATCGTCGCGAAACGACCGTCGAGCAACACGATCTGGGCGACGGCCCGGGTCGCCGGCGCACCCGAGCCCACCGCGATCCCGATGTCGGCGAGCTTGAGGGCCAAGGCGTCATTGACGCCGTCGCCGGTCATGGCGACGGTGTGGCCCCGGGCCTGCAGGGCCACGACCATGGCCTGCTTCTGGCGCGGCGTCACGCGGCCGAACACCGAACGCTCCTCGAGGATCCTCCCGAGGGCGTCGACGTCGTCGGGGAGGTCGCGCGCGTCCACGGGCTCACCCGCGTCGGCGATCCCGACGCGCGCCGCGATCGCCGCGACGGTGAGGGGATTGTCGCCGGAGATCACCCTGGTCATGACGCCCTGCTGCGCGAAGAACTCGATCGTCGAGGCCGCGTCCTCACGGACCTGCTCCACCAGGGTCACGAGTGCGGCGGCCCGTAGGTCGAGCGGCAAGGTGTCGCCGCTCAGAGTGGTCTCGCCCCGCGCCACTACGAGCACTCGTCGGCCAGTTGACGCCAGTTGCTGGGCCCGCGCGAGCGTCGGAGCATCGCTCTCGCCGAGGACCATCTCGGGTGCGCCGATCACCCACGTGCCCTGGCCCGAGAAGCTCGCGGCGCTCCACTTGCGCGCGGACGAGAAGGGGATCGCGCCCTCACGCACCCAGCCGTCGGGTGGCGCGAAGTCCCGACCGATCGCCGCCAACGTGGCGTTGGCGTTCTCGTCATCGGCGAGCGCCCCCAGGGCTGGTTCGATGGGCAGAGCAGCGTCGACGGGTTCGACGCCGTCCACGACGATGGACCCGTCGGTGAGCGTCCCCGTCTTGTCGAAGCAGACGACATCGACGCGAGCGAGGACCTCGATCGCGGCGAGCTCCTGCACCAGGACCCGGCGACGCGCCAGCGACACCGCCGCCACCGCGAAGGCGATGCTGGTCAGCAAGACGAGCCCCTGGGGCACCATGCCGACCAGACCCGCGACGGTGCCGCTGACCGCGTCGCTGAGGCTCTTGCCCGCGTGGTGCTGGCTGTAGAGGAGGGCCAGCGCGATCGGCAGGATCGCCCAGGTCACGTAGCGCAGGATTCGATTGGTGCCCTCGATCAGCTCTGAGCGCACCTTGGTGAATCGACGTGCTTCGGTGGCGAGACGTCGGGCGTAGGCGTCGGCACCGACCCCCGTCGCCTGGTAGTCCCCCGAGCCGGCGACGACGAAACTCCCCGACAGCAGCTCGTCGCCCTCGCGCTTGTCGACCGGCTCCGGTTCGCCCGTGAGCAGGGACTCATCCACCTGGAGCCCCGACGTCGATCGGGCGACGCCGTCGGCCACGACCTGATCACCCGGGCGCAGGGCGACCAGGTCGTCGAGCACCACCGCTTCGATCGCGACCTCTTCGCTGACACCCTCGCGGACGACCCGGGCGCTGGGTGCGTTGAGGACGGCGAGTTGGTCGAGGGTCCGTTTGGCGCGCAGTTCCTGGATGATCCCGATCAAGGCGTTGGTGAACAGCACGATGCCAAAGAGCGCGTCCTGCAGCTGACCCACCACGACGATCGCGACGAAGAGGATTCCGAGCAGCAGGTTGAAGCGGGTGAGGATATTGGCCCGCAGGATCTCGCCCACCGTTCGACTCGTTCGCTCGCCGCCCACGTTGACCTGACCCGCGGCGACCCGTCGGGCCACTTCACCGGCGGTGAGTCCCGCGGGTCCGGTCACTTGACCCGGGACCAGGCCGAGTCCCGCGGCGTCGTCGACGGAGTGGCGAACGGGGGGATCGGCCATCACGCGCCGTCCACCACGGACTCGACCGAAGCAGGGTCGAGGGCCATTCCAGCCCTCCGCGCGATGCAGGTCACCGTCACCGCCTCCATCTGGCACTCACGACGAGGGATTCGACCTCGCGTTGCGCCCCTTGGAAGCGAATGTACCAGCGTCGACGCGGGCTCGTGTGGCCCCCACTACGGTCGATTGGCCCTGGCGCGATGGACCTCGCACCGCCGACGCTGCTCGACAGTCCTCAACGCACCAGGAGGTGGGGCCACCCCACGGCCAACACCAGCGTGACGACCGCCGCCGCCGCGATGAAGACCATCGTCCAGAACCAGACCACGATGGAGCGCATGGCGCCCGAGAAGGAGATGAGTCGATCGGTGACGCTCGGCGACCGGCGCTGTGCGGCGACGACGCCCAGACGTCGTCCCCGCCACGAGAGACCGTGCAACTCCGGGGCCCCGTGGGCGAGTTCGTATTCGTGCAGCCACGCCGAATCCGCCAGTTCACTCAGACGGTGCGACGCGAGGGAGTGCAGACTGGCCAGTGCCACGAGCAGCGAGAGCGTCGCCGCGATGATCCGGCCCGTCGTCGCGATCTGAGCGCCCAGGGAGATGGTGAAGAGGAAGGCCTCGCCGGTCAGGACCATCGTCGGCATCTGCCACAGCAGGGTGTCCCACTGCTGTCGACGATTCGCCACGATGGCGTACTGCTCGAGTTCATCGCGCGATTCATCGGGGGCACGATTCACGTCGTCCACGGACCCTCCTAGTGGTCGTCACTGCCTCGGCGGACCCTCACGATACACCTCGATGCCAAAGAAGTGAATGGACCAGAGTCCTCGACACCATTCACACTGCACTTTCGCCGACCCCCAGCAGGCGCGCGATCAACATCTTCTGCATCTCGCTGGTGCCCTCGCCGATCTCGAGGATCTTGGAGTCGCGGTAGTGGCGCGCCACGAGGCTCTCGTTCATGAATCCGTATCCCCCGTGGATCTGCGTGGCGTCGCGCGCGTTGTCCATCGCCGCGTTGCTCGCCACCAGCTTGGCGATCGACGCCTCCTTCTTGAAGGGACGGCCCGAGAGCATCCGCGCCGCCGCGTCGTAGTAGGCGCAGCGCGCCACGTGGGTGCGCGCTTCCATGTCGGCGATCTTGAAGGCGATGGCCTGGTTGCGCCCGATGCTCCGCCCGAAGGCCTCGCGCGTGTTGGCGTAGGCGACGCTCTCGTCCACGCACCCCTGGGCCGCCCCCACGGCGAGCGCCGCGATCGCGATACGTCCCTCGTCGAGGATGTGCAGGAAGTTCGCGTAGCCGTGGCCGCGTTGACCGAGCAGGTTCTGCGCGGGGACCCGCAGGTCCTGGAACGACAGGGGATGGGTGTCCGAGGCGTGCCAGCCGATCTTGTCGTACGCCTTCTCCACCACCAGGCCCGCGGTCGGCACCTCCACCAGGATCGTGCTGATGCGACGGCGCTGCGCGTCGGGATCGGTGACCGCGGTGAGCGTCACGAGTCGCGTCAGGGTGGTGCCGGAGTTGGTGATGAAGCTCTTGGAGCCGTTGATGACCCACGTGTCGTCCTCGAGGCGCGCCGTGGTGCGCGTGCCTCCCGCGTCGGAACCGGCGTCGGCCTCGGTGAGGGCGAAGGCGCCCAGGGCCTGACCCGAGCAGAGGGCCGGCAGCCAGTACTCCTTCTGGGCCTCGGTGCCGAACCGGTACACCGGCATCGCCCCGAGGGAGCAGGCCGCCTCGAGGGTGATGGCCACGCTCTGGTCGACGCGGGCGAGCTCCTCGATGGCCAGACAGAGGGTGAAGTAGTCCCCGCCCATCCCGCCGTACTCCTCGGGGAAGGGCAGCGCGAAGAGTCCCATCTCGCCCATCTGGCGCACGACGTCGTAGGGGAAGGTGGCCGTGGCGTCGTGGTGGGCGGCCACTGGCGCCACCACCGATCGCGCGAAGTCCGCCACCGTGTCACGCAGCATCTCCTGCTCCGTCGTCAAGGTCGTGTCGATCATCGTTCCCTCGTCCCTTCCTCGATCCCGCGGGTGCGCAGTGCCGCTCGCGCGCTCACGACGTGCCCGTGAGCGTCGGCATCTGCGGCGAGGGCGTCGTGGTCGCAGGCGGTCGCGTCGGCGCCGACGCGTCGTCACCCGCGTCGACAGCGGCGGCGTTGCGCACGCGCACCACGAGCTGGTCGAGCACCACCTGGTCGCCGAGGGACACCGCGACGTCGTCGACTCGACCGTCGAAGGGCGCGATCACGGCGTATTCCATCTTCATCGCCTCGACCACCACGAGGGTGTCGCCCCGGGCCACGTCGACCCCCGCGACCGCGTTCATCTCGATCACGACGCCCGGCATGGGAGAGCGCACCTCGCCGTCGTGCGCGTCGCTCGACGCGTCGCCGCGGGTGGGACCGAGAGTGCGCCACAGAGTGGACCCCCCGTCCTGCCAGATCCAGACGCGCTCGCCCTCCACGGCGACGAGCGACCGGGTGACGCGGCCGTGCTCACTGAAACGCAGTTCCCACACGTCGGGGGACAGCTCTCGCGACTCGAGGACGGAAACGGCGAACTCCGCGGTGCGCCCGACGAGGGTCACTCGCGCCTCGCCGACGTGGCCCGCCACCGTCAGCGTGAGCGGACCGGCCTCGGTGGTGAGGACCGAGATGCTCCTCGTCGCGTGCTCGCCCACGCGCCAACCGTCGAGGACGTCGAATCGTGATGCGCGCCGCGCGCCGCGCTCGCGCCTGACCAGTTGCGCGAGCGCGAGCGCGACACCCCGACGCCGCAGCCGGTCCTCGTCGGGGGCCTCGGACCCCGCGCCGTCTCGGATCGCGCGGGCGATCAGATCGGTGTCGAGCGCTCCGCGTCGGACCTCCTCGTGCGCGAGCAGATTGCGCAGGAACATCGTGTTGGTGGTGACCCCGAGGGTCACGAGATCACCGAGGGCGACGTCGAGGCGGGCCAGGGCCTCGTCGCGGTCCGCGCCGTGGGCGATGACCTTGGCGATCATCGGGTCGTAGGTCGTGCCCACGTGCGAACCCGCGACCAGCGAACTCTCGACGCGCACGCCCGCCCCCTCGGGTTCGCGCAGGAGGAGCAGGTCCCCGCCGGTCGGCAGGAAGTCCCGCGAGGGATCCTCGGCGTAGACGCGCGCCTCGATGGCGTGACCCCGCAGGACCACGTCGTCCTGCGTGAACGACAATCGCTCACCGGCGGCGACGCGCAGTTGCTGCTCGACCAGGTCCACCCCGGTCACCATCTCGGTGACCGGGTGCTCCACCTGCAGGCGGGTGTTCATCTCCATGAAGAAGAACTCGTCGGGTCGGGTCGCCGACGTGATGAACTCGACGGTCCCCACCCCTCGGTATCGGGTGACCGCCCCCACCCGCAGCGCCGCCGCCGTGAGGGCCGCGCGGGTCGACTCGTCGAGCAGGGGCGAGGGCGCCTCCTCGATGACCTTCTGGTGACGACGTTGCAGGGAGCACTCGCGCTCGCCCAAGTGGACCGCGTTGTCGAAGTGGTCACAGAGGATCTGCACCTCGAGGTGGCGCGGATGCTCCACGAAGCGTTCGATGAAGAGGGTGTCGTCGCCGAAGGCGGCGGCCGACTCGCGACGCGACGAGAGGATCGCCGCGCTCAGTTCCTCGGACGACTGCACCAGGCGCATGCCCTTGCCACCACCGCCCGCCGAGGGCTTCACCAACACGGGATACCCGATCTCGGCCGCCGCCGCGGCGAGCTGGTCGTCGTCCATCGCGGCCTGGGCGCGTCCGGGCACCACCGCGACGCCGGCCGCGGCCACCGCGGTCTTGGCGCGGATCTTGTCACCCATCATCTCCACGGAGTCGGCGCTCGGACCGATGAAGACGACTCCGGCGCTCTCGCAGGCCCTTACGAAGTCCGCGTTCTCGGCGAGGAAGCCGTATCCCGGGTGCACCGCCTGGGCGCGCGACTGCGCCGCGGCCGCGAGCACCCGCTCGATGTTCAGGTAGCTCTCGAGCGCCGGCGTCGCCCCGACGCGCAGAGCCACGTCCGCCGCGCGCACGTGTCGCGCGTCACGGTCCTCGTCGCTGTAGATGGCGACCGAACGGATGCCCAGTCGTCGCAGGGTGGCGATGACCCGCACCGCGACTTCTCCACGATTGGCGATCAGCACGGTGTCGAACACGTCGCCCCCCCCTACATCCGAAAGACGCCGTAGGCCGGCTCGGCGAGCGGCGCGTTCGCGCACGCGCTCAGGGCCAGGGCCAGCACGGTGCGGGTGTCGAGTGGGTCGATGACGCCGTCGTCCCAGAGCCGCGCGGTCGAGTAGTAGGCGCTGCCCTGAGTCTCGTAACGCTCGCGAATGGGTTCCTTGAAGGCCTCCTCCTCGGACGCGTCCCACTCCTGGCCGCGGCCCTCGAGTTGATCACGGCGCACCGTCGCGAGCACCGCGGCGGCCTGATCGCCGCCCATCACCGAGATGCGCGCGCCCGGCCACATCCACAAGAATCGTGGTGAGTACGCGCGCCCGCACATCGAGTAGTTGCCCGCGCCGAAGGAACCGCCGATGACGACGGTCAGTTTGGGCACGCGTGCGCACGCGACCGCGTTGACCATCTTGGCCCCGTGCTTGGCGATGCCGCCCTCCTCGTAGGCGCGTCCCACCATGAATCCCGTGATGTTCTGCAAGAAGACCAGAGGGATGCGGCGCTGGTCGCAGAGCTCGATGAAGTGCGCGCCCTTGAGGGCCGACTCCGAGAACAGGACCCCGTTGTTGGCCACGATGCCCACCGGGTGGCCGTGGATGTGCGCGAAACACGTCACCAGGGTGGGTCCGTAGAGCTCCTTGAACTCCTGGAACCGTGAACCGTCGACCAGACGGGCGATGACCTCGCGTACGTCGATCGAGGTGCGCGGGTCCTTGGCGATCACGCCGTAGAGCTGACGGGGGTCGCCGCGAGGCTCCTCGGCGTCGACCGTCGCCCACGGCGAGGGCACCGGCGCCGCCAGTTGTCCGACGATGCGCCGCACGGTGCGCAGGGCGTGGCGGTCGTCGTCGGCCAAGTGGTCCGCGACCCCGCTCACGCGCGCGTGCAGGAGACCGCCGCCGAGGTCCTCAGCCTCGACCACCTCACCGGTCGCCGCCTTCACCAGCGGTGGGCCGCCCAGGAATATGGTGCCCTGGTTCCTCACGATCACGACCTCGTCGCTCATCGCGGGCACGTAGGCGCCACCGGCCGTGCACGAACCTAGGACCGCCGCGATCTGAGCGATGCCGCGCGCGCTCATCTGAGCCTGATTGAAGAAGATCCGTCCGAAGTGGTCCCGGTCCGGGAAGACCTCGTCCTGCAGGGGCAAGTACGCGCCCCCCGAATCGACGAGGTAGACGCAGGGCAGGCGGTTCTCGAGGGCGACCTCCTGGGCGCGCAGATGCTTCTTGACGGTCAGCGGATAATACGTGCCGCCCTTGACGGTGGCGTCATTGGCGACGACCACGACCTCGCGGCCCGCCACGCGTCCGACGCCGGTGATGATCCCCGCCCCCGGCGCCTCGTCGTCGTAGAGACCGTTGGCCGCCAGCGGCGAGAGTTCGAGGAAGGGACTCCCCGCGTCGAGCAGGGCGTCGACGCGTTCACGCGGCAACAACTTGCCGCGCCCGGTGTGGCGTTCGCGACTGGCCGCTGACCCCCCGAGGGCGGCCCTCGCGAGTCGCTCACGAAGCTGCGCGACGAGCGTCTCCTGATGCCGCACGTTCTCGAGGAACGACGCGGCGCGCGGATCGAACCTCGAGTTCCAGGTCACGTCGTCGTCGAGAGCGGCCACGATCTAGGAACGCTCGTTCACTGGGCCCATTTCGTCAGGTTACTGACACTCGAGCACCTCGGCGAGTCGACCCCGGTGGATGTTGCGCAGTGGCGGGTGTCGCACCGTGCGAAGTGCCGTGCGCCGTAGCGCGTGTGGGCCGGGCGACCTGGCGCGAACGGGGTATGCGTACACGACCGCCGCGGTGACACGCGACGTGGAGTGCTCCCCACGACGGCGTACTATCAACATGACAGCGGCGGCGCGTGGTCACGACGCGATCGGCGACACGGTCGCGAGTGTCACGACGTCGACCACGAGGCGAAGAGGTGGAGATGTCGAACCAGGAGCGCAAGGTCGTGGAGCAACGTGGCATGTGGCTGGAGGAGTTCACGGTCGGCACGTTGTACCGCCACCGGCCGGGGCGCACGGTGACCGAAGCGGACAACGTCATCTTCTCGACGCTGACGATGAACCCCCAGCCCCTGCACCTCGACGCCGCGTGGTCCGCCGAGCAGTTCTTCGGCCAGCGACTGGTGAATAGCCTCTTCACCCTCTCCACGTTGGTGGGGCTCTCGATCAGCCAGCTCACGCTGGGCACCCTGGTCGCCAATCTGGGCTTCCGTGACGTCACCTTTCCCCACCCCGTCTTCGTCGGCGACACCCTCTACGCCGAGTCCGTGGTCACGTCGGCGCGGGCGTCCAAGAGTCGACCCGGCGAGGGCGTGATCGAGGTCGAGCACATCGCGCGCAATCAAGATGGCCTGATCGTGGCCCAGTGCCATCGCGCCATGCTGGTGCTGTGCCGGCCGACGGACCAATGACCACCTGGAACACTCCCGGCCCGGCGTTCCTCTTCTGCCCCGGTGACCGACCGGAACGATTCGCCAAGGCCGCCGCCGCGGCCGACGTGGTCATCGTGGACTTAGAGGACGCCGTGGCGCCCGATCACCGTGAGGGCGCCCGTCTCAACGTCCTGGGCGCCGCCCTCGATCCGGCCACCACCGTGGTGCGCGTGAACCCCCGCGACTCGATCGACCACGACCGCGACGTGCAGATGCTGCGCGAGAGCGCCTACCGCACCGTGATGCTGGCCAAGACCTCCTCGGCCGACGACGTGCGCTCCCTGGAGTCCTTCGACGTCATCGCGCTGTGCGAGACGCCCGACGGGGTGATGGCGGTCGAGGAGATCGCCGCCTGCGCGAACACCGTCGGCGTGATGTGGGGCGCCGAGGACCTCGTGGCGGCGCTCGGCGGTTATTCGAGTCGCCACGACGACGGAACCTATCGCGACGTGGCGCGCTTCGCGCGAGCGAGGACGCTGCTGGCGGCGCGCGCGCGTCAGCTCGTCGCCCTGGACGCGGTGTACCTGAACTTCAACGACCTCGACGGCCAACGCGCCGAGGCGCGCGACGCCGCGGCGATGGGCTTCACCGGTACGGCCTGCGTGCACCCGGCCCAGGCCGCGGTGATCCGCGAGGCGTATCGCCCGACGCCCGCCCAACTCGCGTGGGCCCGCGAGGTCCTCGTCGGAGCTGGAGCCGATCGCGACG